>ERZ869909.556-NODE-556-length-41385-cov-11.724799_pt1 | contig 41385 bp, 47 predicted proteins | sample MGYA00520892_ERZ869909 | MGnify/ENA primary metagenome ERZ869909 (study PRJEB32215, sample SAMEA104723947) | bioreactor metagenome | biome: bioreactor; feature: anaerobic bioreactor; material: water | place: China | collected 2015-03-12 ... | reverse complement strand
TGGTGGGTCGTGCAGGATTCGAACCTGCGACCAATTGATTAAAAGTCAACTGCTCTACCAACTGAGCTAACGACCCACTTTCAAACGTTGCTAATTTGCCTCTGCAACGGCGGCATAGTTTACTGAAATCTGACCTCGATGCAAGAAACAATCCGCCTATATTGCTAATTTTTTTTGAAACATTAGCGCTTCCGGCCAATTAATAACCGAAAGCGCGATTTATGCAACTTTTCTTTAACGTTTTTGGCCAATTCTTCGATCACAAATTGTGAATTGTGGCTCGGAGCCGTAATTCATAGCGTGAATGATATACGTCACAACCATAACCATGGTGAATTACGGCTCCGAGCCACAATGCAATCGCGAAAAATTTTTAGCGCAGCTGCTCAAGCTGACGGCCAGCCATGCCTGCTTCAGTGGAGCCGGCGTATTCACTGCGCACTTGTTCAAAGAAACGACGTGCTTCGCTGGCGTTGCCACGCGCTTGGGCAATCATACCTAACTTCAAAATACAGTCCGCACGCTTATTTGAATCCGGGAAATCTCGCATTACGCGCTGGAAATGCGGAATCGCTTGGTCATATTCTTCCTGCGCATAGAACAGTTGACCCAGCCAATAGTGCGCATTACCTGCGTACGATGAATTCGGGTAATTGCTCAAGAATGCTTGAAATTCAGGAATCGCCTGATCGTAACGACGATCTTGCAACACTAACCGCACGGCGCGGTCATACGCTTCGTTCTCGCCGACATTGTCGGACAAAGTCACCGGCAAACTCGGCGCTTCAATCGCGGCACTGCTTCCCGCTCCACCTGTAGATGCTCCCCCAGAAACCACACCACCACTGCGCACTTGTTGTGACACACGGTCAAGCTCTTGATAAATATCGCGTTGACGCTGCACGATTTGGTCGAGCTGATAGGCTTGCTCTTCAGAAATACCGCGTAATTCGCTGACTTCACGCTGCAAGCGACCAAGTTGCTCCATCATTGAGGCTTGTCCTTGCGTGCGCGCTTCTAATAACCGTTCAATCCGATCTAAGCGCTGTTGCACACTTTCGTTACCTTGCTGGGCCTGCGCGACGTTAACCACAGGTGCTCCCGATTGTGCCATCACAAGCCCCGTGAAGCCTACCGCCAGTACCACTCCTGAAAGTTTCATCAGTTTCATCACCTGTTTCTCGATTTATCGACATTGCCAAAACAACGACGTGACCAACAAAAAGGCGCAACCCGAGAGCCGAGCTCGCGATGGTTGCGCCATTCTTTAAACTATTTCATCTAACTTCAGTTACTGCCGCCAGAATAGGCGTCAGTCACTTAGTAGACTAAAACCGCACGACGGTTTTGCGCCCATGCACGCTCATTGCTGCCGCGTGCCAATGGCTTCTCTTCACCGTATGACACCGTGGTCATTTGCGATGCAGAAACGCCTAAGTTACGCAGGTAGTCAGCAGTGGCTTGCGCACGACGCTCGCCCAACGCGATGTTGTACTCAGGCGTACCGCGCTCGTCGGTGTGACCTTCGATAACAACGCGAACTGACGGGTTACGCACCAAGTAGTCAGCATGCGCGGCTAATAGCTCAGCAAATTCACCACGAACTTCTGAAGTATCGAAGTCGAAGTAAATAATGTGCTCTTGACGCAACTCAGCGAAACGCTGTTGACGCTGCTCTTCCGGGCTTAACATACGGTCAGCTGCGCCAGATTCAACGCCACGACGATCTGCACCCGTTGTGGTGGTACCGTCGGTTGAAGTGGTTGAGGTGTCATCAGGTGCACTTGAACACGCTGCTAACATCACAACTGGAACCGCTACGATCATTGCTTTTACTAATTTAGATAACTGCATTATTGCCGTCCTGTCAGAAAGTTTTAGCCGAACAACCTAATTTGTAACATATTATAAAAACGGTGACCACGCTGGCGCCTTCACTTCACCTTCCCGTGAAGGTAAACGAGCGCGGAAACGCCCGTCCATCGACACCAGAGCCAACACCTGCTTATCGCGGTGGGTTGTACTATAAATGATCATACTTCCGTTTGGTGCCACACTCGGCGACTCGTCCAGAGACGTCTCAGTCAACACCTGTAAATTCCCGCTGGGGAAGTCCTGCCGCCCAATATGGAAGCGTCCATTTGCGCGGTGCACGACCACCAGTCCATTGCCATCAGGAGTCACCACGCCACCGAGGTTTGCTTCCCCCTCAAAGGTCACGCGACGAATTTGCTTACTATTTAAATCGACCCGATAAACTTGCGCGCGCCCACCCCGCTCTGAGGTAAACGTGAGCGATTGTCCATCTGGTGTCCACGACGGTTCGGTATCAATCCGCCAGTGGTCAGTAATTTGCTCTAAGCGACGGCTTTCAATGTCCATCACATAGATATTTGGTGCGCCGTCTTTCGACAACACCATAGCCATACGCCGTCCATCTGGGGACCACGCCGGCGAACCATTAATGCCAGGAAAAGAGGTTAACTTTTCTCGACTAGTCGTGTAAATATCCTGCATGAAAATTTCTGGGCGCCCGTTTTCAAAACTCACATAAGCGAGCTTATTACCGTCCGGCGACCACGTTGGTGACATCAATGGTTCCGGTGATCTTAGCAACACCCTCTCATTATAGCCATCATAATCGCTAACCATTAAGTGGTAGGGATTTTCGGCGTCAAAGTCGACATAAATATAGGCAATGCGGGTTAAAAATGCGCCGCGTTCACCGGTCAATGCTTCATAAACCACATCGGAAATCCGATGCGAATATTGGCGAAATTGCGGTTCGCTCACCACCGAGCTGCGGCCTTCGATAATGTGATCATTGCTGTCAATCAAGCGGCCGTCGACCAATGCTTGGGCACTGCCACCGGTAATCTGGCCACGTAATGGGTCAATTAATTCATAAGTAACTTGATAACGGCCGTCCGACAAACGTGAAACTTCTCCGACTAACATCGCTTCCACACCAAGCCGTCCCCAAGCCGCATAGTCTTCAATATCGGCGTCTTTGCCCGGCGTGCCCGGTAATTGGTTGCGACTGACCGGTCCGAAGCGGCCGCTGCGACGCAAGTCTGCAGCAACAATTTCAGCGAAATCGTACGGTGATTCACCTTCGCCACGAAACTGGAAAGGGACAATAGCAATTGGCCGCGAAGTGTCTTGCCCTTCAGTAATTACAATTTCCAAACCCGATTGCGCCTGTGCGCTCTGCAACGCAGCAAAGAACAGGACTATCGAAGCGACAAACCAAAATAAACGAGGTCGCTTGTATGTTTGGGAAACTTGCTTGAACATCATCATGGTTACCCTACTCCAGTTATTTCTTAAAGTGGTGGCTCAGCGCGTAAAGTAAAATTACGGAAGCGCGCTGCGACGTCTGGGTCACTCGAAATCGGTAATGATCCTGCTCGCAGAACAGCTGCTCGAGCAGACTCACACACAGCACGGTCACCTTCGCCGACAGCTACATTCGTTACAAACCCGCTACTCGCCAAGCTAATATTGAGCACACAGGACTTCCCTCGCATCGATGAGTCAACAATCCAGTGCCGTTGGATTGTTTGGCGAATCAATGCGACATAGCGTTCTTCCTCGGTTAAAATTTGTTGCTGCCGCGCACGATTCCGGGCTGCCTGCTCTTCAGCCAAGCGTTCCTGCAACTGGCGTTCACGCTCGGCGCGTTCCCGCGCTTGTCGCTCTGCTTCTTGTCGCTCCTGCTCACGGCGCTGACGTTCCGCTTCCGCTTGCCGTTCTTGTTCTTGCTGCTGACGCAACCGTTCAGCCGCTTGCTCGCGTTCACGATCCGCGCGCTGCGCTTCTTCCCGTGCTTGGCGTGCTTGTTGTTCCGCTTGCTGACGTTGACGCTCCTGCTGCTCACGTTCACGTTGCACTTGCGCCGCCCGTTCTGCTTCACGCTGACGCAATTGTTCCGCTTCGCGTGCACGACGTTCTAACTCCGCTACTCGCTGCTCTTCAGCGCGACGCTGCGCATCGCGTTGCTCTTGCAGACGCTGAACTTGAGCCTGCACTTGCGCTTCGTCAACCGCGACCGCTTCAACAATATCTACATCCGGCGTTGATAACATGGGTGAGTCTTTCGCGTCATGCGCTGGGGTAAATTCCATACTCAGCACCAACACCAAAATTAGCACCACGTGCAACGCCGCTGAGTAGCCATAGGCCTTCCAGCTGATGCCAAACAAACCTTTTTGCTGCGGTTGGTCCTGCTTCTTACTCATCATCTTACTCCGGCGGCTGGGTCATCAGACCCACTTTCGGTGCACCTGCCCGTTGCAACAACACCATCAGCTGAACCACTTGTGCATAGGCGACATTGCCATCGCCGCGCACAACCACAGGAGTTTCCGGATCCATGCGCAAGTGTGCAGCAACTAAAGTTGCAACATCGACTGCCGACATGGGTTGATCCTGATTGTCACCCAAATTTAAATAGTAATTACCTTCCCGATCGACCGAAGCAACCAGCGGTTGACGACTATCTTCTGGTAATGGCTGAGCGTCCGCTTGTGGCAAGTCGACATCGACCCCTTGGGTGATCAGCGGCGCGGTTACCATAAAGATAATCAGCAAGACGAGCATAACGTCGATATAGGGAACGACGTTAATTTCGGACATCGCTTTACGCCGTTTGCGCGGAATAAAGGCTTCCATATTAAGCCTCCTGCCCCTGAGCTTCAGTCTGAGCCACGCTACCAAACGTTTGGCGCTGCAAAATACCGGTAAATTCTTCAGCGAAGTTGATGTAATTTCCGTCAATCGTTGCGATTTGCGTGGAGAACTTGTTGTAAGCGATAACCGCTGGAATGGCGGCAAACAGACCCATTGCAGTCGCTACCAATGCTTCAGCGATACCCGGCGCAACCATTTGCAAGGTCGCTTGTTGCACGCTACCAAGGGCAATAAACGCATTCATGATGCCCCATACGGTCCCAAACAAACCAATATATGGGCTGATTGAACCAATCGTCGCCAAGACGCTCAGGTGGGTTTCAAGGCGTTCCATTTCACGGCTGTGAGCAACTCGCATCGAACGCTGGGTACCTGACATCACCGACACCGGGTCCATGCTACGGACTTGACGCAGCCGCGCAAACTCGCGAAAACCAGAATGGAAAAGGTGCTCGGTTCCTTGCACTTTATTGCCTTTTGCGCTCACTTCTTTGTAGAGTTTTGCGAGGTCAACGCCTGACCAAAAACGTTCTTCAAATTTCAGAGCTTCCGTTTCCGCTGCCTTTAAAATTTTGCGGCGTTGGTAAATCAAGGCCCAAGATAAAATGGACATTGCCACCAATAACACCATTACCGCTTGCACTAACAGGCTTGCTTCTAAGAACAAGCCTAAAAAGGACATATCAGCTTCCACGTCCGAGTACCTCTATAATTGGGCCGGGGATTGCGACCGGCTTCATTGTTGCTAAATTGACACATGCCGCCTTCACTTCAGCGACACACAAAACTTGGCCATTCACATGACGAACTTCCTGCATGCACTCAATCGACGCTTTGCGGATTCGTGTTGGCACCACGGTCACCGTGAGGAAGTCATTAAATCGAGCCGGCGCACGAAGATCAAGAGAAACATGGCGGACTACGAAACCTATTTTTTCGTCAAGCCAACCGTCTTGCTCAACACCTAAAGCACGCAGCCATTCGGTGCGTGCGCGCTCACAAAATTTTAGGTAATTTGCATAGTAAACAATGCCGCCAGCGTCAGTGTCCTCGTAGTACACTCGCACCGGCCAGGAAAATTCCCCCAAACTCACTCCCCTTACGATTGTTTGAGCTTGCTGCGTTAGGTATGCAGCGCGGCTTTCAGTTCCGTCACCCGGCATTTATTTTTATGTTTTCGCGCACTCATACCGGAACCACGATGACTCACTAATCGCAGGTTACTATACCTTAGCTACAAGAATAAATTAAGAGCCATTCGATTTGCGACAAACTTACGAAAAATGCGGCCTACCGCTTTCCGGCTCGGAGCCGCAATTCACTTTCTGCCACGCAACAACCCTTTCCGGCTCGGAGCCGTAATTCACTTATTGCGACACGCCACCCCATTCCGGCTCCGACCCCGAAAGGCTTTCAGAATCTCGTTCGCAAGACTTTTTCTTATCTATCAAAATTTAAGCTGATTTGCTAAGTGGATGATTTTTATAGGTTAAGTTTGATTTGTTAGGATTATGTTGGCGAAAAAATAACCTTCACATTTCATTAACACATTAAATAATCTTATGCGAAGATGCAGTTTTTCTCGTTTGAGACTGGTCGGAGAAGCCGTATAATACTCGGCATGTTCAGGGGGCAATCACAAGGTTCCTGCCTGGCGAAAGATTTTAAGGTAACGATTGTCGCGTTCCTTATTTTGAGAGCAACTGCTCTCATGTAGTTCCTGGTTTTAACTTCCTCCTTGTTGTTGTTACAACTTCGCCCACTCCCCCCGAGTGGGCTTTTTTTTTGCTTGAACGAAAAGTTCTCCGGAAATTTCTGTACGCAATCAGCCTACTCATATTGACATCACATATGATGTGATATACTTACATCTTTAATGATTAAATATGTATTAGATACGGACGTCGTCATCGCTGCTTATCGCAGTCCAACTGGTGCCTCAGCAGCACTACTTGGTGCTGTGCTCGAAAATAAGGTCCAGATTCTGGCCAATGTGCCTTTATTTATCGAATATGAAGCAAAGTGTACGCTGGAAACGCATCGTCAGGCCGCCGGCCTATCCTTGGATCAAGCCTATACATTTATTGATGGTCTCGCCGCGTTAATACATCCTGTGCATACACATTTTTTGTGGAGGCCGACGTTGCGAGACGAGAATGACGAGATGGTTCTAGAAGCGGCGCTCAATGGTGGGGCAGATGCCATCGTTACATTTAACATGCGAGACTACGCCGCGGCGACTCAACGTTTTAATATTGAAATATTAACACCGGCATGTGCGATTAGGAGGTTACGAAATGAATAAAGTTACAACCTACCCATTACGTTTGCCAAAATCACTTAAAGATGAAGTGACAAAGCTAGCAAAACGCGACGGAACGAGTATCAATCAGTTTATTGCGATCGCTGTCGCTGAGCGCGTGGCCGCGATAGAAACCGCTGAGTATTTTCATCAGCGGGCTCGTGGTGCGAATCTAGAAGCGTTCAAGAAGGTCTTATATCGAGAAGGTGGAGAAGCACCGCGTCTTAACGATGAGAATATCGACAACCAAGTACAAGAATCGTAAACACCTACTCCGGCTTCTGCAGCCCAAAGTGTTGATAGGCGCGCTGCGTTGCAATACGGCCGCGCGGGGTACGTTGAATAAAGCCTTGCTGAATTAGGTACGGCTCCAGTACATCTTCAATCGTGTCGCGCTCTTCGCCAATTGCGGCTGCGAGGTTTTCCAAACCAACCGGACCTCCGGTAAACTTCTCGATAATCGCCTCGAGCAACTTGCGATCCATGTAATCAAAGCCCGCTTTGTCGACATCGACCATGTCTAAGGCCGCCGCAGCAACTTCGGCAGTAATTGGCCCGGACGATTTCACTTGCGCAAAGTCACGCACACGGCGTAATAGACGGTTGGCAATGCGCGGTGTGCCGCGCGAACGTGCGGCAACTTCACGAGCGCCATCGGCAGCAAGATCCATATTCAAATAAGAGGCCGAACGCACGACAATCGTTGTTAGCTCGTCCACCGAATAAAATTCTAAGCGTTGCACAATGCCAAAGCGGTCGCGCAGCGGTGAGGTCAACGCCCCGGCTCGCGTGGTCGCCCCGACCAAAGTAAACGGTGGCAAGTCCAATTTAATCGAGCGCGCTGCCGGCCCTTCGCCAATCATGATATCAAGCTGATAGTCTTCCATGGCAGGGTACAAAACTTCTTCCACGACAGGGCTTAAGCGATGAATTTCGTCGATAAAGAGCACATCATTTGGCTCTAAATTGGTAAGTAGCGCGGCGAGGTCACCGGCCTTTTCCAGCACCGGCCCAGACGTGGTTTTAATACCCACGCCCATTTCATTGGCAACGATATTGGCCAAGGTGGTTTTACCCAAACCGGGAGGGCCGAATATCAGCACATGGTCCAGTGCATCTTCACGTCCACGTGCTGCTTCAATATAAATGCCGAGTTGCTCGACTACGTGTTTTTGACCCGTGTAGTCAGCCAAACGCTTGGGACGAATTGCGCGATCAATGACCTCGTCTTCGCCGGTAGCGCGCGCTTGCACCGGTCGTTCTGGCATCATCGAATCAGCTTCAATCATTATTCGTCCTATTTCTTATCATTGTTCTCTTTTGACTATACGCTCAATCGCAACGTCTGTAATCAACAGCCCTATAGCATCGACTTTAACGCCGCCCGAATCAGCTCTTCCGCACTCATGCCATCGGTAGAAACTTTCTTCAGCATCGTTTGCGCCACCGACTCTTTATAACCAAGCGCTACCAATGCACTCAAGGCTTCGTCGCGCGCCGACACTGCAACCGCCACTGGCGCAGTCGCAACAACACCAGGTAAACCAGTGTTCATATCCGCGCCACCGAAGTCTTTCAAGCGGTCACGCATTTCCACCAGCAAGCGTTCGGCGGTCTTCTTGCCGACGCCGGGAATCTTCACTAGCGTGGTCAAATCGCCTTGCTGCACTGAGTTAATAAACTGCGAAGCCGACAAACTCGACATAATGCCAAGCGCCATTTTCGGCCCGACACCTTGCGCTTTAATGAGCTGACGAAACAGCGCGCGTTCGTCTAATGTATTGAATCCAAACAACAGCTGCGCGTCTTCACGCACGACAAAATGAGTCCACAGGGTCACCGGCTTGCCAAGTTCTGGCAAGTCATAAAAACACGTCATCGGCACCTGTACTTCGTAGCCCACGCCCTGCACGTCAATCAACAGTTCCGGTGGCTGCTTCGCCGCGAGTATCCCCTGCAATCGTCCTATCATGGTGTTCCCAGTGTTATTATTGTCTTAAATCCACGCCCACAAACGGCAATCAACGCAGCAACCGCGCTGACGTATGCAAATGACAAATCGCCACCGCCAAGGCATCCGCGGCGTCCGCCTGCGGCATGCGCGGTAACTTGAGCATGTGCTTCACCATGTGTTGCACCTGCTCTTTCGCTGCCCCACCGGTGCCCACCACGGCTTGCTTAACCGCCCGCGCAGCGTATTCATGCACAGGTAAATCGGCCAGCGCCGCAGCCACTATCGCCGCACCGCGCGCTTGCCCAAGTTTCAACGCCGAGTCTGGATTGCGCGCCATAAATACTTGCTCAACCGCAAATTCCGTTGGCTGAAACTGTTCAATTAATTGCTGCACCCCGTCATGAATCATCTTCAAACGAGTCGCCAGCGTGATATCGGTTGAACCACCGGTGCGCGCCAGCTTAATGCAGCCGCTACCTAAATACGTGAGCTTGCCCGCCGACATTTGCACCACGCCGTAGCCGGTAATCCGCGACCCCGGGTCGATGCCAAGTACGATGCGGGTCACGCATTAGTCCTTGCGTAAATCGATGCCCAACTCAACCAGCGCCGCAGGATTAGCGACACCCGGCGCGTCGGTCAGTGGACATTGCGCTGTAGTCGTTTTCGGGAACGCAATCACGTCCCGAATTGAACTTGCGCCGACCATCAACATGACCAAACGGTCGAGACCAAAGGCCAAGCCCGCATGCGGTGGTGCACCGTATTTCAAAGCTTCTAACAAGAAGCCAAACTTCTCTTGTGCTTCCGCTTCGTCAATGCCCAAAATGCCAAACACAGCTTGCTGCATGGCGTTGTCATGAATCCTCACCGAGCCACCGCCCACCTCACAGCCGTTTAAAACCATGTCATATGCGTTCGATAGCGCCGCACCTGGGTTTGCTTTCAATTCGTCTGCCGTCACACCAATTGGTGCCGTGAACGGGTGATGCAAGGCAAAGTAGCCTTCATCAGTTTCTTCGAACATCGGGAAGTCAACGACCCACAGCGGTTTCCAGCTGTCTTCGACCAAACCAAAGTCTTGACCGAGCTTCAAGCGCAACGCGCCCAACGCTTCCGACACCACCGTGCCACGGTCTGCACCGAATAATAAAATATCACCGTCGGCTGCGTCGACGCGCTCCAACAATGCCTGCACCACGGCTTCAGGGAAGAACTTCAAAACTGGCGACTGCAAACCTTCAAGCCCTGCTGCTCGGTCGTTCACCTTCATCCACGCCAAACCTTTGGCACCATAAATACCGACAAACGCAGTGTATTCATCAATTTGCTTGCGGCTCAAGCTCGCACCACCTGGCACTTTAATCACCGCCACACGACCTTTCGCGTCATTCGCTGGGCCCGAGAACACTTTAAAATCAATGTCTTTGACCAAGTCGGCAACGTCAACCAGTTCCAACGGGTTACGCAGATCCGGCTTGTCACTACCGTAGCGGCGCATGGCTTCGCTGTACGGCATGATTGGGAAGTCGCCTAATTCAACATCGAGCATCTCATTAAACAGCGACCGCACCATGCTTTCCGTCAGCGCCCGCACATCGTCAGCGCTCATAAAGGTGGTTTCGATATCAATCTGGGTAAATTCAGGCTGGCGATCCGCACGCAAATCTTCGTCACGGAAGCATTTGACGATTTGATAATAGCGGTCGAAACCCGACATCATGAGCAACTGTTTAAACAATTGCGGTGACTGTGGCAGTGCAAAAAACTTGCCTTTGTGGGTCCGGCTTGGCACCAAATAATCACGCGCACCTTCTGGCGTCGCCCGTGTTAACATCGGCGTTTCAATGTCTAAGAAACCTTGGCTGTCCATAAAGCGACGCACTGCACTTGCCACCCGCGCACGGAACTGAATTTTTTCGTTCATATCCGGACGACGCAAATCTAAATAACGGTAGCGCAAACGTTGCTCTTCGCTCACCTGCTGGTTGTAGTCAATTGGCAGCGGTGCTGAGCGATTCAAAATGGTCACGTCTTTGGCCAGCAACTCAACTTTACCCGTGGTCATGCGCTCATTAATTTGCCCTTCTGGACGCGCGCGCACTTCACCTTTAATTTGCACGCAGAATTCTTGGCGCAACTTATTCGCTTCAGCAAACATATCCGCTAAATCAGGATCAAAAACCACTTGCAGTAAGCCAGTACGATCACGCACATCAGCGAAAATCAAACCACCTAAATCGCGACGTTTATGAATCCAACCTGCAACGGTAACTTGATTGCCGAGCTCCTGCTCGGTGACCTGACCACAATAATGACTGCGCATGTTTCTTTGCTTCCACGTTTGAATATTGGTTAAAAAACTCAAGGCTGCCGTTCGAATTTCGGCAGCGATAATCTCATTTGATCAAGGGAGTAGTATAAAGGACAGCAGGGGTTAAAGTCACCCTGCGCAACAGCCTAAAGTGCCAGCTCAACTGCAATGGAAATCAGGTCGTTAAATTATTCAGGCGTCGCCAAGGTCTGCGCCAAAGGCTTCGCCATAAAAACACCATGTTTACCCGACTCTTTGACTTTGTACATGGCTTCGTCGGCCGCGCTAAGTAAGCTCTCGAGGTTTTCGCCATGATCAGGGAATAGCGCCACACCGATACTAGCACCGATTTTAGCCAAACCTGAATCAATCCGAAACGGTTGGCCCATGCGCGATAAAATTTTATCGGCGACCGCTGTGGCTTGTTCCGCTGCGGTTAACTCGGTGAGCAGAATGACAAACTCGTCGCCACCATAGCGCCCAACCAAATCGGATTCGCGCACCGAATGCTGCAAACGCTTGGCGACCGCAATCAAAAGCTCGTCGCCAGCCTCATGGCCGCGTTCATCATTAATCGCTTTGAACCCGTCAAGATCGATGAATAACAGTGCGAACTTTTTACCTTCGAGCAGATGCGTGGGCAGTATGTCGTTAACACGTTCAAGAATGTGCGCGCGATTCGGCAGTGCCGTCAAAGAATCATGCAAGGCCTGATGGCGAATCTTGGCTTCCCGTTGCTTTTGGCGGCGAATGTGCTTACGTAAGACCAACATGCGCGCAACGATCAGCGTAATAATTATGAACACCAAAACCGTCATGGTAATCGCCCAACGCTGCACCTGCTCACGATTCAGGCCACTTTCCAAACTCGGATCAAACCAAGCTTCTTGGATTGCTTGGCGCTCCGCTGGCGAAATCGAAAGAATCGCGCGATCAATAATTGGTACAAGATCCGCGAAATCGCGGTGGAGCCCTATGCTCACCTGATCTCCGGGCTCGTCGCGCAATATATTCAACACCATGCCAGTCAGTCCTTGCTCTCGGACACGGTTCATCAATAAAGGCAAGCTATCTAAATACGCATCGGCGACACCGTTGAGCACTGCACTGAGTCCATCTTCTGGGGTTTCCACCAGCAAAATAGTCATACCGGGTATCGACTTTATCTGCTCTAAAGTCGAGTAGCTTTCCACCACAGCGATGACTTTATTGCGCAAGCTAGGGAAGCTCTGACCGCGCACTGGATTACTTTCCAAACTGACTGTTGCCCACGCGACGTCCCAATAAGGCACACTAAACGCAGCATAATTCAGACGTTCGCTGGTGGGTGTCATAAAGCTCAAAACATCAATGTCACGCTGCTCTAACGCCCGTACGCACTGATTCCAAGTTCCACAGTTCACCCACTCATAGCTATAGCCAATCCGCTCCGACAACAGTTGAATGATGTCGACATCGAGGCCTAAAGCTCTGCCAGCGCGGTCGCGAAACGAAATCGGTGATGAGTCTTCCGGCAAACCAATGTAAAGCACACCTGCCGACAACACCGCTTCGATTTCCGATGGCCGCAGGTTAATCGCTTGCTCGGACTCGCTAATAAAGTCGATGTCCAATGTTTGGTCTAACTGCACTGTCCGTGACAAAGGAATGGACTGCTGCGGTATCGCCTGCAATTCGGCATGCATCGTGTCGTCAAGATCATTACCACACCACCATGCAAGCACATGCTCGCGTTGAATGGCGCTGAGAAATGACGTTGATTGACCATTGCGCTGAATTTGGTCACTAATGACCCGCAAGGTATATTCTGGATAAGCACGCTGTAAGCGCAAGCGCACTGCTTCGCTCGGAACGGCAATGACGAATTGACTCAAGGTTTGTTCGTTGGCGTTGACACCTTCGGCGACGCAAATTTGCGCATCAGGCGACTGTGCCGACGCGGTCGCATGAAGACTAACCACAAAAAATAGCAGCATCCAAAGCCCACGCCCGTTAAACCACGCAACTAAGTTCCGCAGTTTTGACGCAAATATGGTCGGTGCTCTCTGCTTCAGGTACAATTTAATGATTATCCCGTGTGACTAGTGCAAAACATTCATGAAACCAACTCAACCGACACAGCGCGATGCCGTTTACTCGCAGCCATTAGAAAAAGTCAGTGACTTTGCCTTTGACGCTCAAGTCGTCAACGTGTTCCCTGACATGATCAATCGCTCTATTCCCGGCTATGCCAATATTATCCACACCATTGGACGCCTTGCTGAACGCCACATCCAACCGCATTCCAAGGTTTACGACCTCGGTTGTTCGTTAGGTGCAGCAACACTTGCCGTCAAACAGCATTGCCAACAGTCCGGTGTTGAAATTATTGGTATCGACAACTCTCAAGCCATGGTCGAACGCTGCCAAACCTACGTCGATGCTTATCGCGGTGATACTCAGGTACATATTGTCTGTGCTGATATTAGTGAAGTACAACTTGAACCATGCTCAATGGTCATACTCAACTTCACTTTACAGTTCGTCGATCCGAAACTGCGCCAGCAGATCATAAACCATATATTCGCACAATTATTGCCCGGCGGGCTACTAGTAATTTCCGAAAAAGTCCGTCATAACGACCCCGTCGCCGAAGCACTTTTAGTCGATTTACATCACCAGTTCAAGCGCGACAACGGCTACAGCGAACTCGAAGTCAGCCAAAAACGCGCCGCTTTAGAAAACGTCATGCGCATCGATACACCTGAAACGCAAGAGCAGCGTTTACACGATGCTGGCTTCACCACAGTGCAAAACTGGTTCCGCTGTTTTAACTTTGCCTCTTGGGTAGCAATTAAAGGTGAGACTGATGAATAAAGCCAGTGAGTTTAATGATTTTTACAAAGTTCTCGCCGACAGTTCACTCGCGCATTGGCTGGAAACCCTGCCTGCTCAGCTTCGTGCATGGCAACAACAACCGCACGGTGAATTTCATAAATGGCAGCGGGTTATTCAGCAATTACCAACACTCACCGCTACACATATCGACCTGCGCACCAAAGTCGAACTCGGCCACGCCGAAGAAGCCAATACCGGTGAACAAGCTCGCATCCGCGGCCTACTGAAGCAACTCATGCCCTGGCGCAAAGGCCCATTTGATTTATTCGGTGTGCACATCGACACCGAGTGGCGCTCGGATTGGAAGTGGGATCGCGTAGCCCCACATATCAGCGATTTAACCGGTCGTACCGTTTTGGATATTGGATGCGGTAGCGGCTATCACCTCTGGCGCATGCTCGGCGCCGGCGCCGAACTCGCCGTCGGCATTGATCCCGGCGAATTGTTTGTCAGTCAGTTCCGCGCCGTGCGTAAATTCGTACCCGCCGAACTCGCCCAGCGCATCGAGCTCTTACCCCTCGGTATCGAGCACATGCCCAAGCTCCAAGCGTTCGACACTGTTTTTACCATGGGCGTCCTCTACCACCGCCGCTCACCGATTGATTTTCTCCAGCAGTGCATCGACCAACTGCGCAAAGGCGGTGAACTGATTTTGGAAACTCTCGTAATCGACGGTGACGAGAACACCGTACTTGTACCCGGTGAACGCTATGCACAAATGCCTAACGTCTGGTTCTTACCCTCCTCCGCCGCCCTCTGTCACTGGCTCGAGCGCTTAGGCATGCGCAACGTTCGCGTCGTCGACGAATGCCTCACCACCGTCGAAGAGCAGCGCACCACCGAGTGGATGGAAAGTCACTCCCTCGCCGATTTCCTCGACCCCAACGATCACAGCAAAACCATCGAAGGCTACCCCGCCCCAAAACGCGCCGTGATCGTCGCCGAGAAATAATAAAAGTAGGCAATCCGCGATTGCCTACCTCATTTCGTCTTCAAGTCTGCATCAGGTTAAAGCTACACTCTCGTCTTTTGCGCAAAACCTCGACCATAAAAAGTTTCCCAATTAGGGAAATATCTTGCATAATACCATCTGTTTTCCCATACTGGGAAATAAGGAAACCTATGCGAATCATTTCGCGAGCTACGCTCCGAGAGTTCTGGCTACAGCCACAGTACCGCGATTCTGAGCAAGCACTAAAAGCGTGGTACGACGAAGCCAAGTATGCCGTTTGGAAAAACACACACGACATCAAATCTCTCTATCGACACGCAAGTTTTGTAGGAAATAACAGGGTTGTTTTTAATATCCATGGAAATAAATACAGATTAGTGGTGGCAATCAATTATTCATTTTCACTTATTTACATCCGCTTTATCGGAAGCCATGACGAATATGACAAGATCGATGCAGCGACAATTTAAGGGCTTAGCTATGAATATCAAACCGATTAAAAGCAAACATGATCATCGCGCCGCCCTCGCGCGCATCGAGGAATTGTGGGATGCCGAGCCAAACACCTCCGAAGGGGATGAACTAGAAGTTTGGGTGACATTAGTCACCGCATATGAAGAAAAAGAGTTTCCCATCGAAGCCCCAGATCCAATCGAAGCCATTCGATTTCGCATGGAGCAACTTGGTCTAATCGACAAAGATCTCGTCCCCTTTTTAGGAACAAGAAGCCGCGTGAGCGAAATACTCAATCGCAAACGCAGCCTTAGTCTTAATATGATACGTAACTTGCATGCTGGCTTGCGAATCCCGCTAAATTGCTTAATCCAAGACTACCCTCTGGCAGAGTAATTTAACCTCAACCTTCATGATACTCTAGAGTTTAATCCGCACCTCCGTCTTCGCCATCACCATCGGGTGAGTCTTGCGCAAACGCCTTGCTGCGCTGAAAACGACTCGCAGCTTCTGGAATGTAGGGGGCTGCCATCGTCAAGGTAATCGGTTGCAACACCAACGGATACAACAAACCCACCGCTAACAAGGCAATAATTTTTAAAGCAATACCGGGAACGTCTAACAAAACCCAAAACATGGCGACCAACAAAATCACCTTTAACACATTCGCCACCGCCTTGCGCTCAAACGGCATCTGCCTCGCCGCGAGCGACACAATGTGTGCCCGCTCCAACGTCGAATAATCCTCTAAAGCCTTAATTTTACTCGGTGAAAAATAAATCATTCGCTGCGCTCCTCTATTTCACAAAAGTTTAGCATAACTCCCGCATTCTGTTTACGGACAACATGTTGTAAACTCGTGTTACAACGAAGCACACGCGGATTAGGCGGAGCACCACGCAAGGTGCCGAAGCGACAGGTTTTCAGAGCGTATGCGGCATGGATGCCGCATCCGAGCCCCCACGGACGGGTTTACGGCGTCTCTGAAAACCTGTCGGTTGGGCACCGAAAGTGGCTGCGACAGCAGTTCAGTGTGTGGCGCGTATGCGTCGCGACAGTATTTATAAACGAGAAAGGTGAATTATGAGTAAGAAAGGACAAGCCGTAACCAAAGTGATTATTCCCGTGGCCGGCCTTGGGACACGGATGCTACCTGCGACGAAAGCGATTCCGAAGGAAATGCTGCCGTTGGTGGATAAACCATTAATTCAGTATATCGTTAATGAATGTGCCGCCGCTGGGTTGACTGAAATTATTTTGGTCACGCACTCAAGTAAGAATTCGATTGAAAACCATTTTGATACCAGCTTTGAACTCGAGTCGATCTTGGAAAAACGCGTCAAGCGCCAATTATTGGACGAAGTACAGGCGATCTGCCCGAAGGGCGTCACCATCATGCATGTGCGTCAAGGAGCTGCCAAAGGCCTTGGCCACGCTGTCCTATGCGCACGACCTTTAGTCGGTGACGAACCGTTTGCGGTAGTTTTGCCTGACGTCTTAATGGACGAAGCCAGTTACGACACGCGCACAGAAAACATGGCGGAAATGATCGCTAATTTCGCCCACACTGGGGCGAGCCAGGTCATGGTCGAGAAAGTTCCAGAGCATCTTGTTGACCAATACGGTGTCGCCGACATTGGTGGTGCAGAACTACGGCCGCGTGAGCAAGCACCGATTAAAGCCTTAGTTGAGAAACCGCCGGTGGATGAAGCGCCGTCAGATCTAGCTGTTGTTGGTCGTTACGTTTTTTCCAATGGCTTATGGCCATTGCTAGAGAAGACCCCGACTGGGGCAGGCAACGAAATACAGTTAACCGACGCGATTGCCATGCTGCTCGAACAAGAGGGAGTGAACGCTTACTACATGCAAGGTCATAGCCATGACTGCGGGAATAAGCTGGGTTATCTGCAAACGTTTGTGACCTATGCCCTGCGGCATCCACAACTCGGCGATGACTTTGGCGCTTGGTTGAAAACCATTAAATAAGCCAATTAGCTGCGGGGTTGCGCCCGCAGCCAAGTTTCCTCGCAGGCCATATAAAACCCTTGACGATCCAACGGCACTTGGTGCTGACGGTAGGTCGCATTCCCCCAAATACCCAAAGCCAGGTCCGGCTGCCCTTCGTGACTGAGTAAGATTTTATCCCCAGCTTGACTCCAACGCGCGACACCCGTGCGCGTGTCGATCCACACCACGACCATGTCAAAAGCCGCACGAATGCGCGAATGGCAAAGTTCACTATTTAAGCGCGCTAGTAGTTTGGGTGGGTGCATGAGCAAATGCGTCGTTTCCGCCAACGTTGCCCGCAAAAGAGGATTAAACAGCGTTTTCAGCACCAGTAGTGCGAGAATATCTTGGCCACTGAGCGCTTGCGCCCGAGCGAGTACCATAATCAATTGATCATTGGGTAGTCGGTAATAATCAAGCCACAGACGCTGTTCGTCGCGCGGACCGACTTGGTGGATAATCTGGAACGGTCCAACCGCTAATTGATCACGGCGGATTAAATCATGACTTAAACGCTGCACCACACTGTCGTCTTGAAAGAGCACGTCGAGATGATCATCAAATTCCCAGCGGTCATGCTCGTGCTCCTTTTCTAGCGCCACGCGATCAAGGCAACTCTCTAAGGCGTACTCAAGCACATCCAATTTCGCGACCGGTTTTACCAAGTAATCCACTGCGCCTAAACGCACTGCTTCGCGAATATCAGCCATGCGGTCTGACGCGGAAATGACAATCACAGGAATTGGGTCGGGTGAGCTAACTAAACGCTCAAGAATCGCCAAGCCAGACATATCAGGTAGGCTTAAATCACAGAGCACCACATCGGGTTCAATCTGTTTCAGCAGTCGCAGCGCCGTCTCGCCGTCCGGCGCCTGCGATGCACTATAACCACGTTCGCTCAAAAAACTGTCGAGAATCGAGGCATAAACGCGATCGTCTTCAATGATCAGTACTTTTCGATTCATCTTGGGGACTCCACTTCCTCGCCTACCTTAAGCGTCGTTCACAAACGAGCTGGCGTCAAACCTAGAATCGATAATATTGAGTAAATTAAGGCGCGACCCGTACGCGAATGACAATGTAATCGTCGGGTAGTTGCATTTGCGGCTGATAAATGGGCACGCGCACACTGGTGTCATTCCAATCGCCCCAATCGTCATCCCAATCATCGAAGTCATCATAGAGGTCATCGATCGGCGGGTTGCCGTCATAAACCTTATCGCGCCAAGTGGAAAAATAAGCTTCACGTACGAAGGCATACTCGTCGATGGCATTTTCCAACATGGGCTCTAATTCGCGCAGGGCAATACGTGTTTCCAAACCCCGAATAACATAACGCCCGATACTGACCGACCAACTGAGTAAGGTTGCCGGCCATACATAGTCATCAATGACGTCACCACCGCGGTCGATGATAACGGTCGGTCCGGCACCCGGCAGCATAATATAAGGGCCGTCAGGAACACCATAAACGGCAAGCGTCTCACCGAAACTTTCACGTTCTTGACCGACGCCCATTTTACCGGCGACATCAAACAGACCAAACACGCCAATGGTCGAGTTCATCAAAAAGCGACCGGCGCTAATACCCGCTGATTTGAATTTACGCTGCAGCAGATTATTCACCGTCGATGCCGGCTCAGTGATGTTTTCTGTCGCGTTGTAAAGGCCATCACGTACTGGTCGCGGAATCAATGCATAAGCACTCGCGGCAGGGCTGATTAAATAAGGGTCGAGGACATGACGATTAAAGTTGTAGAAACTGCGATTCATCGACTCCCAAGGATCACGTTCATCACGAAAGTCGAAGTCATGCGACTCCGTCATTGCTGCTGTGGTATCCACATCAACATCGGTGGCACTGTCCGTGTCTGGCGTTTGGGCGCAACCGGCTAATCCAGCCGCACCCATAGCCATCATCAAAGGCACAACAAAACGCACCCGACGCATTATTCAACCATATCCGTCAAAGTAATCCGAATCTGCTGACCCGACTCACGCTCTATCAGCATCGGTCGTGTCTCAAAATCGCCGCGACGCCGTTCCATGCTGTCACCTGTGGTCAACCGTGCCTGCACTAACCAGCTCGCCGCCGAGGATAAATTCACCCCTTCAAGCATAGCGTCTTCATCGGTTAAGGTGACCGTGACAGGGAAGTCAGTGACCCGTTGACGAGTCACTGCAATCGGCTCGCGACCACCGTCCGGGTTACGAACGAAAACAAACAAATTATTAATCCAAGCCATTTCATTGCGCAACGCTTCACTAATATCAATCGTGACGGTTAATGTCGTGACCGTACCGTCAATCCGGTCTTGCGCTTGCTGCAGCGAATCAGCGATGGCACTGTAACGCGGATCACTTTCGTCCATCAGGGTTAAGGCGAGATCCCACGAAGCCGCAGCACGCTCGAAATCAGCACGTTCGAAATGAACAATACCAAGTAAACCTAAGGCTTCGACGTTCTGATTATTCTGCTGCAACACTTGACGTAAATTGCGTGCCGCCAGCGACAAATCATGGTCACTACCGGACATAATTAGCGCCTGGCTATAAGACATCAGATTATTGTAGTTCTCTGGCTCGAGATTATAGGACACTTCGAACGCTTCCAGCGCTTGTTCCAGCTGACGAACTTGCATCATCAAACGCCCGTATAGGCTCCAAGCATTTGGCTCTGGCTCTTCCATCAATCGCTGACGCAGCCCGAGCGCGTAGGTCCAAAGATCCTCTTCTGAGCGTGGCGCAGCACTTTGATCACCCTGTAACCAAGCACTTAGCAAGGGCAATGCCTCATGCGCGCGATCCGACTGCTGCTGTTGCTTCCAAGAGCCGTCATAGATATAAATACCCACCGCTAATACCACCAAAATGATGGTTGGAATGAGCATGCTGGCCGGCTTCTTTTCAACTTGACTGTCCGGATCATGAATATCCGTCACAAAAGTTTTGAGCAGTTCTTTTTCCGCATGAACGCGTTCTTTTTCGGAAATCACGCCTTGACGAACGTCTTCTTCGAGTTCGCTAAGACGGCTGTCATAAATTTCTTTATTGGCCTGTTCAATGGTCCAAGTTTCCCATTGGTTACGGCGCGCAAGCACCATCATCACAATGGCAAGGACTAACAGGAGCGCAAGAAGGAAGTACCACATTATTGTTTGTGCTCCTCTTTATTACCTTCATTGGTATTGGCGTCAACATTGCTATTCGCCAACACTTCGCGCATACGCGCTTCTTCTTCAGGTGTTAATTCACTGTCGCCATGGCGACGCAACCGCACATTCAATACAATCACGATGATGCCAATGACAAAGGCCAATAACGGCCCGAGCCACAGGATCAAGGTCGAACGATTGACCGGCGGCCGATAATGGACAAAGTCACCGTAGCGAACTTTCATAAATTCGATAATTTCTTGGTTACTTTGGCCAGCCATCACCATTTCATACACACGCTGCCGCATATCTTGCGCCAAAGGCGCGTCGGAGTCAGCAATGGTTTGGTTTTGGCACTTCGGACAACGCAGTTCACCAGCAAGTTGATTAAAGCGACGCTCTTGTTCCGCCGTTTCGAATTCATAAAACTCAGCCGACGCGGCCGCTTGCCCAATGACAAACGTGAATGCCAAGGTCACGACGAGGAGGAGTTGTTTCATCATAAGATCAGCTCCTGACGATGTTCTGGAATCGGTAAACCAGCATCTCGCATCGCGCGATAGTAGATCGGCCCGACTTCACGTCGCCACACGCGTTCATTCAAATCACCGACATGGCGATAAAGAATGACACCATGCTTGTCCACCACGTAGGTCTCTGGAGCACCGTAGACACCCAAATCCAGCGCTAACAGACCGGTCGCATCAAACAAGTTGATCGCATAGGGGTCGCCTAAGTTCTGCAGCCAACGCACTGCAGCACCGCGCGAATCGTCTTTGTAATTCAAACCAATTATGTAGACCTGCTCTTCAGCGAGTAATTGGTTTAAGAACGTATGTTCGGCATAACAGGTTGGACACCAAGTGGCCCATACATTGATCAACAGCGGGCGCTGACCAATGATGCGATTGTCGTGAATGACATCCGGTTGATACAAATCGGGTAATTCAAATTGCGGCACTTCCCGTCCAACCAACGCAGAGTCGAGCCGCGTTGGGTCGGAGAACAAGCCTTTGAATAGGAACACTGCCACTAGTAAAAACAGAATCAGTGGCATTAAAAAGAACGCGAGTTTAACTTTCGGGTTCATGCCTTCGCCTCCTTTTCAGCTGCGTCGTGCTCACGTTTACGTTCGGCGCGCAAGCGCCGGCGCAGACGGTAACGCTTGTCCGTCATACTGAATATACCACCAATCGCCATCAGGATTGAGCCACCCCAGATCCAGCGTACGAACGGTTTGATATGAATCCGCACGGCCCAACTGCCATCCTCAAGCTCTTCACCCAATGCGATGTAAAGGTCACGGAAAGGATTCACTTGCAGACCCGTTTGCGTTTGCATCTGGCGCGTCACGGTATAAAAACGCTTTTCTGACTTGATAATACCAACACGGCTGCCATCGGTGCGTGTGACACGGAATGTTGCTGTGTCACTAATAAAGTTTGGCCCCTGCCATTCATACATTTCTTCGAAACTAAACACATAACCACGTTCTTCGAAGGTGTCACCCGGTCCCATCCGAACTGTGCGTTCAACTTCGTAATTTTGCACCATGGCAATACCGATCACCATGACCGCAAAACCCAAGTGACCGAGCACCATACCCCAGTGGCTGCGCCCAAGTTTGACCAAGGCCGGCAGCTTCTGTTCGCGACTAGCGACACGCATGCGTAGTTCAGCGACTGTGGTAAATACCACCCACAACGCTAGGATCAGACCGAGTGCGGCAAGACCATGCACCACGTCAGCGAATATCCAAGGTAAGGCGAAGCCGAGAATTACCGCCAACAGCAGTGCCAGACCTAAACTATTGCGGATTTCGCTAAACCCTTGGCGGCGCCAGCGCGTCAACGGGCCTAAACCAAGGATGATGGCGAATGGAATGGTTAACCACATGAACATTTCGTCAAAGAAGGGTTCACCAATGGAGATATTCCCCAAGCCTAACTGCTGGAAGAATAACGGCAACAAGGTGCCGATCATCACGACAACAGTCGCGGTGACAAGCACCACGTTATTGCCGAGGAGTAACACTTCACGCGAGAAAAGATCATAGCGGCTATGGCTTTGGACTTTCGCCGCGCGAATCGCATACAGCAACAACGAGCCGGCGATCACCACACCAAGGAAACCGAGCAGGAACATACCGCGGGTTGGATCCGCTGCGAATGCATGCACTGAAACCAAGACCCCAGAGCGCACGAGGAAGGTTCCTAATAAGCTCAAGCTAAATGCCGCGATGGCTAATAAGACGGTCCACGACTTAAAGGTGCCGCGTTTCTCCGTCACCGCCAGTGAGTGCATCAATGCGGTACCTGCTAGCCATGGCATGAAACTCGCATTTTCAACCGGATCCCAGAACCACCAGCCGCCCCAGCCAAGTTCATAGTACGCCCACCAGCTGCCGACCATGATCCCGAGCGTGAGGAATACCCACGCCGCAATCGTCCACGGCCGCGACCAGCGCGCCCAAGCGGAATCCAAGCGGCCACCGAGCAATGCTGCAATCGCAAAGGCAAAGGCCACGGAGAAGCCGACATAACCCATGTACAGCAATGGCGGATGAATAATCATGCCGGGATCTTGCAGCAATGGATTTAAGTCACGGCCATCGACCGGAATTAATGGAATCGTTCGCTCAAATGGATTCGACGTCAGCAACATAAACAAATAGAAGCCGACCCCAATCATGCCCATGACCGCAAGAACTCGCGCCGCAAACACCAACGGCAAACGGTTCGAGAATAAAGCTAAAGCAGCTGCCCAGCTCGCTTGCACCAGCATCCACAGCAGGAACGAGCCTTCGTGTGAGCCCCAAACTGCGGTAAAGCGATAAATTGCGGGTAACGCAGTATTCGAATTATTGGCGACGTAAGCAATACTGAAGTCATTGGCGAGAAAGCCCCAAACAAGGGCGATAAATGAAATCAGCGTAAAAATAAACATGCCATAGGTTAGTGGCCGGGCAAGTGCCATTTGACCACCATGACCGCGTGCCACGCCGATGAGCGGAATGAAAGCGAGTAACGCTGAGAATGCAAACGCCAGCGCCAGCGCAAAGTGACCTAACTCACCGATCATAACCACCACCTGATTCGTTGTCGTCATCCTTGTTATTACGATAGTCGTCATCACTCCACTGTGATGGCGGCACGTGCTCGATGCCTTTCAAGGCTTCCGCGAGAGCTGGCGGCATATACTCTTCATCGTGGCGCGCCAATACTTCACTGGCCAACAAACGATTCGGCTCAATCAATACACCCTGCGCGACAATCCCTTGGCCTTCACGGAACAAGTCCGGCAGGATGCCTTCGAAATCGACAATGACTTCTGCCGGGCCCGAGTCAATTAGATTAAATGACACGGTTAAACCTGAGCCTTCACGGCGCACCGACCCTGGTACCACAAGGCCACCGATACGAATCCGTTGGCCCACTTCGGGGCGCACTTGTTCACTGCCCTTTCCATCAATAATTTCCGTCGGGGTATAAAACAAATCGATATTTTGCGACAAAGCGTACAGCACCAATGCGGTCGCGATGGCTACGCCACCGAGAATACCGCTCGTTATGATGAATCGTTTTTTACGTCTTGGGTTCATGATCGTTCTCGTTTCGTCAATTTAAAATCGGTTCGCCTGTTGGTTTCGCTTGGCAACGCGCAAGTCTACTACGCAACTTGGCTAGTTCTGGTTCGTTTGTTTGGCCTGTCGCCGCGCCTCGCGAGCTTGCAAAATACGCTCGGCACGAGCTGCATGTTTGCGTGCTTCGCTGACCAGCTTACGCCGGCGCCAACTCGCTTCAACGGCAAGTAAGGCAAAGCATAATAAGGTGCCTAAAAACGACCACCACACCCACACGGCGTATCCGCCCATGTGGAAAAATTCTTGTAAGCTATCAAATTGCATCGGCCTACTCCTCATTCCGTTGCACGACGGGAATACCCAAATAGGTCAGCGCCCACGGCCGGTGAATTTCACGACGTAAAATTTCATTATTCAACCGTTTCATCACGAGCACCGCACTGACGAGCATCATGGCAACAATACTAACAAGCAGCGGGTAGAGCATGTCCGGCGCGATACTTGGTGCTTCTAACCGGGTTATCGCGCGAGTCACGGTCGACTGTTGATGCAAGGTGTTCCACCAATACACCGAATAATGAATAATTGGAATATTAATCACCCCAACAAGGGCCAAAATACTGGCAGCTTTTGCCCCGGCGCGCTCATCTTCAAACGCAATATACAGCGCCATCACGCCCATGTAGAGGAACAGCAGAATCAACTGTGCGGTTAACCGCGCGTCCCACACCCACCATGTGCCCCACATGGGTTGGCCCCATAAAGCACCAGTAAACAGGGAAATAAAGGTCAGTACTGCACCCACGGGCGCAATGGCGAGCAAAGCTAACTCTGCGGTACGGATTTGCCAGACTAAAGCCAGCAAGCCGGCAATCGCCATCGCCACATAAAAGCCCATCGACCACATCGCTGCGGGTACATGGACAAAGATAATCCGGTAACTCTCACCTTGTTGATAATCCGGCGGCGCGATCGCCAGCCCCCAGATCAAAGCGACGGCTGACAAAATCAGACCGGGAATCAGGAACCAAGGCAGCAGTTTTTGCACCAAGTGAAAGGTTGCTTCTGGCTTTGCATACGGATGTAACCATTGCCACATATTAATTCACACTCACTCGTAAACCGGCTTTCACCGCGAACGGCGCGAGTGTCACACTCAGTACACTAAACGCGCCAATTAATGCCAACGGGCCGGCAGGCGATACGCCTGCTAGGGTGGCTTCGACCGCCGCTGTCGCAAAAATCAGTAGCGGCACCAATAAAGGTAATAATAACAAACTAAGCAGCGCCCCGCCCTTGTTTAAACTCACCGTCAAGGCCACGCCGATCGCGCCAGCTGCGCTCAATATCGGTGTACCGATCAGGAGCGTCAACCACAATACACCCCATGCTTGAATGGGTAGGTTCAGCAATAACGCTAATAGTGGCGTAATGATCAATACAGGTACGGCGGTTAGCAGCCAATGGACGATAATTTTTGCCAATACACTGAATTCTACTGCGACCGGCAATAACATCAGTTGTTCCAACGCACCATCACGAAAGTCATCGCGGAAAATTCGTTCTAATCCGAGCATGGCGGACAGCAAAGCCGACACCCAAATTACGCCGGCGGCAATGCGCCCCAAGATATCCGGGCCCGGTCCAACGCCGAGTGGAAACAGCGTGATGACAATCAATAAAAAAATCAGCGGGTTTAACAAATCGCTGCGTTGGCGCATGGCCACGCGCAAATCACGGCGGATGATTTGGCGGAAAATTTGGCCACTAGCGACCGGTTTGCGTGTGCTTTGCGTTGGCTTGCTCATCAGTGTTGATACCTCAACTGCAAGCGATGCACCGGATAGCTCATACTGTGTAAGTCTTGATGCGAGGTGAGGATAATCGCCCCACCTTGGGCCAAATGCGCTTGAAAACGATCATGCAGCATGGCGATACCGTCAACATCAAGCGCAGTGAATGGCTCATCCAGAATCCATAAACGCGTTTGCGAAAACCACAGTCGGGCTAAAGCAATTCGCCGCTGCTGGCCCGCTGAAAGTCGCTGCGCTGGAATGTCTTCGAGACCCACTAAGCCGACTTGTGCCAGTAAATCATAAGGTGGCGTGGAAAATTCATGCCCTTCAACCGCGGCATAAAATTCAAGATTTTCAATTGCGGTGAGTTCGGGTTTAATCCCGGATTTATGGCCGATAAAGAGCAAGTCATGGTAGTAGACTTCCCGACATTGCTGAATCACTTCGCCTTGGAACAGCACATCGCCCTGCTGGGCTGGTAATAAACCCGCAAGAATCCGCAGTAAGCTTGATTTACCAGCACCGTTCGGGCCTTCAATTTGCCACAATTGGCCACTGGCAACGTCAAGGTTTATGTTGCTAAACAATACACGCTCACCGCGCACAGATTGCAGTTCTCTACCTTGCAATAGCACCGCTCTAACAACCTTGGTCTGAAAGGATAAATTGGCCTCATCCTACCACAAGAACTGCCTGTTCCGCGACTTTTTCCGCTGCACAATCGGAGGAATAAGTGGCGTCGATTTGCGCAACATCAAGGAACTTCATGCACTGTCCCAGAAGGGGTATACCACCCCTGCTCAATGAGGCTTCCGTCAGCATCTTCAACCTGCCATGACCAGAGCCCATCGTTGGGTGTGATTTGCCAACGCTGGCCGCCACTTAGCGTGCCCGCTTGGTACTGCAGGGGCGGCTGTTGCTGCCAAGTAGTTAACCATCGTTGGATTTCCATGTCCGACTGATATTGTGTCTGCACATATTGCCAGACACGCTGTGACTCAAGCAGGACCGTCACCAGAAACACCACCGTCGTCGCCAATAATGCGCTTGCAAGCATGACTTCGGGCAAGGTAAAGCCTTGTGCTTTCATTCGCCGATTCGATGCCATTGGATGCTCTTATCTAGCGCTGAGCGTTGGTACCAAAAGCGCGCTGAGCGTTGTAATGAAATACCCGAGTGGCGCAATCGCAAGTCGAGCTGCCAGCAGGTGCTTTTTGCGTCCGTACAAGTAACTTCCGACCACTGCGTATCGACTTGGTAGTCGGACTGGTTTGGTGCCGGCGGCATGTCGTTGTGACCGAGTTGCCAAGCAAACCAAGCACCATAGCTGTCGAGCTGCCGTTCAATTCGGGCTAAACGAAGGTCATGAAACAAGAGTACGACGCTTTGCTGTGAATAATTCAGGCTGGCGATCAGCTGGACAGAAGAGAGCTGAATCAATACCAATATGAAGATAAGCACTAGGCATTACTCCTCCAGGAGTAACACCATAATGTCGGCGAATCCCCCGAATGCGTTAGTTCGAGGCAGAGTTTTCGCATACTCGGTGTCGGCTGCTCAACGGAGAAACGACTGATGCTGAAAAGTGCGGGATCGTGTAAGTTCAACCAACCGGAGCTGCTGCAATCACCTTGTTCCGGCTTCCATTGCAATGCGCCATTGCGCAGCCGCACACCCTTGTCGCTAAACAACAGGCAACGTAAGTTGGAATCAAAATGCCACAAATGGCCGCTACCCTGTTGCCGTAACTCCCGATAAAGCCAATGCCCCAAGGCGTAAAATCCTTGTTCAGATTCACCTTGGGCTTGTTGCTGCCATGCATTGCGCCATAGTTCGCTATGCAGCGTTAAAGCCGCCAAGGTCGAGACCGCTGCGATACTGAGCGCAACGAGCAATTCAATCAATGTGAAGCCGGTGGCGAGGCGCTGAAGCTTTAGCACGGCGTGGTACGCAGTTGTCGCGGGCCAACAGCACAGGTGCGAATGCGCCCAAGCGATGAAACGACGATTCGTAAGCTCTCGTCAGGTAATGCCTCATGAAACAGTTCGAAGCGCCCTTGGGCGAAGCCGGCCATCCCAGAGCCGGGGAAAAAACGCGTCGCTGTAAAGTTACCGAACACCGGATTCACTTGCACTTGGGTTGCGGGTGGGTTGGCTAAGGCGTTAGTCGCTGTGCAGCTTGCCGGACGCTGTTCATCAAACCACATACACAAGTCGCCGTTGTGCGCAGCACCGACCCAGACCACGTGATCGCTGGCTATCGCCTGCAGTCGTGCGCTGCGAACTAATTGGGTTAGGTCATCTGCCGCTTGTTGCAGTTGCAATCGATACCGGTAGGTTTGTAATGACGGTAAACTAAGTAAGAGCAGGAAGCCGAGAATACCACTGACCAGCAGCACCTCGTGTAATGTAAATCCTCGTTCCATGAGACCATCCTTGTGTTCCTTCATGTAAAGAACATAGGATGGCCTGCGGATTTACTCAAGGCAACTCAGTGATGGCGCACAATTAAATCGCGGTCACGCGCAGTTCGGGTGGAATGGAGAAGGTGACATTCTCTTCACGACCAGAGCGCTCTTCAACGCTATGGGTTGCGCCACGCGCTTGCAACCATTGCACGACGTTTTGCACCAAGACTTCGGGCGCTGAAGCGCCAGCGGTTACGCCAATTCGCTCAACACCGGTTAACCAATCCGGGTCGATACACGTCGCGTCATCAATGAGGTAGGCCGGGGTTCCCATCTTCTCGGCAAGCTCGCGCAGACGGTTTGAGTTCGAGCTATTGCGCGCACCGACGACCAACAACACGTCGACTTCATTCGCCAAGTCGCGAACTGCGTCTTGACGGTTTTGTGTGGCATAGCAGATATCGTCCTTACGCGGACCATGAATTTCTGGGAAACGCTCGCGTAGTGCATCAATAATGTCGGCGGTATCGTCAACCGAAAGCGTCGTTTGGCTCATGTAGTGCAAATTGCTCGGATCTTTTACCGCCAACTTAGCTACATCGTCAACCGACTCGACCAAGTAAATCCCGGCTTTATCGCTGCTATATTGGCCCATAGTACCTTCCACCTCGGGATGTCCGGCGTGGCCGATTAAAACACATTCATGATGGCGGCGACTCGCGCGCGTCACTTCCATATGCACTTTGGTAACCAGCGGGCAGGTCGCGTCAAATACTTTTAAACCGCGGTTCTTGGCATTCTCACGCACCGCTTGCGACACCCCATGGGCGCTGAAGATGACAATGCTATCGTCTGGCACTTGATGCAGCTCTTCCACAAACACCGCGCCGCGTTCACGCAAACCATCGACGACGTGCTTGTTATGAACCACTTCGTGACGGACATAAATCGGTGGCGAAAACAATTCGAGAGCTTGTTCGACGATGGTGATTGCGCGGTCAACACCGGCACAAAAACCACGCGGATTGGCTAAGATAATTTTCATGGAGCCTCCACACTGAGTATTTCCACCGCAAACGTGACTTCTTGGCCGGCTAATGGGTGGTTAAAGTCAACGGTGACGATATCGGCAGTGACTTCCCGGATAATTCCTGGAATTTCGCGGCCATCAGGTTGACCGAATGCGATAATTGCGCCGACTTCCGCGGGTGTATCCCCGGAAAAACGAACCCGTTCAATATGGTAAATATTTTCTGGCAAGGGTTGTCCGAAGGCATCTTCTGGCGCTAACGTGAACTCCCGATTATCACCGGTCTTCAAGCCCAGCAAGCAGTCTTCAAAGTTCTTCGTGAGGTTACCGTCACCAATGGTCAGGCGAGCGGGTTTTCCATGCACTTTCGTACTGTCCGCGGCAGAGCCATCGGCCAGCTTAATCGAAAAATGCATGACCACATGACTGCCGGGGCCAATTAAAACGGGAGAACTTTGTACAGCTTCGCTCATGTTCACAACTACCTTAACCTAAGACTCTGACGACTTACCGAAGAAACCTTCATAAATCATTAAACCAGCACCGATTACGATGGCACTGTCGGCAACGTTAAACGCTGGCCAATGATAACTACCTACATAGAAATCAAGAAAATCGACCACATAGCCCAAGCGAATACGGTCGACCAAGTTACCCATTGCACCACCGAGAATGAGTGCAAACGACCAATTGGCAATCACCATCGCTCGTGTTTGGCGGCGCAATAGCCATGCAATCACTGCACTAATAGCAATCGCAATCACGGTAAAGAACCAACGTTGCCAGCCACCTTGATCACTTAAGAAACTAAAAGCCGCACCATAGTTCCGGACATGAACCAAATCAAAAAACGGCAAGATGTTAATGCGCTGAAACAAGTCCATGTTGGCAACCACCAGCCACTTGGTCAACTGGTCGGCAAGCACCAAGGCAACAATCAGCCACCATAAGTGCCAGCCACTTCGTTGCCATTGCTTTGGCTTTGTCACTTTACTCATTAGGCAAACACTCGCACTTCACCGTCACCATCGACGTTAGTTACGCAGCGGCCACAAAGATCTGGATGTTCGGCAACTGCGCCAACATCTTCACGATGATGCCAGCAACGACCACATTTCGTATGGCTGGTGCGGGCAACGACAACCTGTAAGTCACTCATTTCAGTGCGTTCTGCGTTCGCCGGGGCTTGCGCAAGATCCGCAACCGTCACCGCTGAGGTTAACAGCACAAAGCGCAGTTCATCCTCGAGTACCGCTAAAGTTTGCGCCAGTTCTGGTGCTGCATACAAGGTGACTTCTGCTTGCAGTGCACCACCAATGACTTCATTGCGACGCGCGGCTTCAAGAGCGCCATTGACCGCATCACGAACTTCAATCAGCTGCTGCCATTGGCTGTTGCTCACTTTGCCTGCGGCTAAATCGCTCGGCCAGTCTTGATACCACTCCGCGGTGAACACATAGGTGCTACGTTCGCCTTTGACCGGTTGTGGCATTTGCTGCCAAATTTCTTGCGCAGTAAAGCTACAAATCGGTGTCATCCAACGGACTAAAGCTTCAGCAATGTGCCACAGCGCCGTTTGACACGAGCGCTGCGCGTTACTGTTCGCTTTTGCTGTGTATTGGCGATCTTTGATGATGTCCAAATAGAAACTACCCAGCTCAATTGAGCAGAAGTGCATGAGTTTTTGCACCACACTCAAGAATTGATAGTTGTCGTAAGCGTCTTGAATTTCCGCTTGCAGAGTTTGCGCACGAGCGACAATCCAGCGATCCAACTCGACCATATCGGCTGCAGCCACTTGATGCTCTGCTGGATTAAAACCATTTAAATTCGCTAACAAGAAACGCGCCGTGTTTCGAATGCGACGATAGGCATCGGCTGAACGCTTCAAAATTTCGTCCGACACGGTCATCTCTGCAGTGTAATCATTGCTCGCGACCCACAAACGTAAAATGTCACCGCCAAGTTTATTCATCACGTCTTGTGGTGACACCACATTACCCAGTGACTTGGACATCTTGCGACCATGCTGATCAACGGTAAAGCCGTGAGTAAGTACTTGCTTATAAGGCGCTTTACCTTGGGTTGCTACACCGGTTAACAACGACGACTGGAACCAGCCACGATGCTGATCTGAGCCTTCCAAATACAGGTCCGCTGGCCATTGTAAGTTTTCGTCTTGTTTCAACACGCAATAATGCGTCACACCCGAGTCAAACCAAACGTCTAAGGTATCCGTCAGCTTGCGGTAAGACGCCGCTTCGTCGCCTAAAAGCTCTTTTGCATCGAGATCAAACCAAGCTTGAATCCCGTCTTTTTCGACTAACTGAGCAACCTGCTCGAGTAGTTCGAGCGAACAAGGATGCGGCTCAGCCGTTTCGGTGTGAATAAACAAGGTAATCGGCACACCCCAAGTGCGCTGGCGGGAAATACACCAGTCTGGGCGGCCGTCGATCATGCCTGCAATACGGTTTTCGCCCCATTCTGGCACCCAACGCACCTGCTTAATTTCGCTCAATGCTTGAGCGCGCAGACCCTGCTTGTCCATGCTAATGAACCACTGCGGCGTCGCCCGGAAAATGATCGGCGTTTTATGTCGCCAACAATGCGGATAACTGTGCTCGTAGGCTTCGTGATGGGTAAGGTTGCCGGCTTCACGCAAGGCGTCAACAATCGGGGTGTTCGCTTTGAACACATGCTGGCCAGCAAACAGTTCGGTATCTTCTTTATAGACACCGTTGTCATTCACCGGGTTATACACCTCTAAGCCGTATTCTTGACCGACCAAAAAGTCGTCAACACCATGGCCAGGTGCGGTATGCACGCAACCGGTACCCGAGTCAGTGGTAACATGCGCGCCGAGAATTAATGGTACTTGGCGATCGTACAGTGGGTGCTGCAACTGCACTAACTCTAAGTCAGCACCTTTGCAGAAGCCAAGTTTGTGATACTTGCGCACGCCATAACGTTCCATTGCCGACGTGACCAAGTCACTGGCCAGAATTACACGCTCGGCAGCCATCTCTTGCTCTGCGTCGGCTTCGATTTGCACCAGTGCATACTCAAGGCTGGGTTCAATCGTGACTGCTTGGTTCGCTGGAATTGTCCACGGCGTCGTGGTCCAAATCAGCACACTGATTCTGCCTTCACCCGCATGACCTTGCGGATGCTCAAATTTACTCACAAGCGCAGCTTCATCGACCACCGGGAAACGAACATCAATCGCCGGCGAGGTCTTGTCTTTATATTCAACTTCCGCTTCCGCCAACGCTGAACCACAATCGGTACACCAATGCACCGGCTTGAAGCCTTGTTGCAGGTGCCCGCGCTCAATGATAGAGCCGAGCGCCCGAATGATATTGGCTTCTTGCGCGAAGTTCATGGTCAAGTACGGGTTGTCCCAATCGCCAAATACACCCAAACGTTTAAAGTCTTCGCGCTGCCCTTCCACTTGGGTCATCGCATACTCACGGCATTTCGCTCGGAATTCCGCGTCGCTGAGCTTTTGCCCAGGCTTACCGTATTTCTTCTCGACCACCAGTTCAATCGGCAGACCATGACAGTCCCAGCCCGGCACGTAAGGTGAATCAAAACCGCCCATGGTTTTGGCTTTGACAATCATGTCTTTGATAATTTTATTGACCGCATGGCCGATATGAATCGAACCGTTGGCGTAGGGAGGGCCATCGTGCAAAATAAACTTCTCACGGCCTGCTCGCGCCTGACGAATTTGACCGTAGAGGTCATCCTGGTACCACTGCTTTAACATCTCAGGTTCGCGCTGCGCAAGGTTACCGCGCATTGGAAACGCGGTGTCTGGCAGGTTTAAGGTCTGTTTATAATCGCTCATGCCATTTAGGTCCGTTTTATTTTGTACTGCAAGTGAGTTATTTGTTGTATTGCTTTGCGCGAAGCGTTTCACCAGACGCATCGTCGTGCATCGCTGTGAAAAGTGCGCGTGCCGTCGCTGCGTCTTCATTAATCTGTGCTTGCAGCGCGGCAAAGTCTGCAAATTTCTTTTCGTCACGTAACCACACTAAAGGGGTGACGTGTAAAGTTTGTCCGTACAAGTCGGGCAATTCCGGCGTCGCTTCAAAGTCAAAAATATGCACTTCGAGCAGCTCTTTCTCGCCTGCGACCGTCGGCTTGCGGCCGATATTGGCGACACCATCGTATAACTTGCCCGCAGCTTCCACGTTCACCATGTAGACACCATGCAAGGGTGAGTGCAAGCGCTGCAAAGCAATATTCGCCGTTGGAAAACCAATTGTGCGACCACGTTTTGCACCATGCCGCACTCGTCCAGTGAAAGTGAATGGCCGCCCGAGCATTCGTTCCGCCGCCGCAAAATCTGCGGTGGCTAACGCACTCCGAATGGCTGTGCTCGACACCCGAATTTCTTCGGTGCGATAACTGGCAGTGTCGATCACGGTAAAGCCAAAGTGTTCGCCGGCACGTTGCAATAACTTAAAGTCACCGGTACGGCCTTTACCAAAACGAAAGTCATCACCGACCACCAGCAGTTTCACACCGAGCTTCGCCACAAGCACGTCTTCGATAAACTGTTCTGCCGTGAGGTTAGCAAAACGCTGATTAAATTGCGTCAATAACACACGATCAATGCCGTTATCACTTAAGAGTCGAAACTTGTCCTGCCACCGACACAGGCGAGCAGGTGCCTTTTCTGGTGCGAAAAGTTCCAACGGCTGCGGCTCGAAAATCAGCACCGCCGAAGCCACGCCATAACTCGCGGCTTGCTCACGCACTCGCGCTAGCACCGCTTGATGACCCAAATGCACGCCGTCAAAGTTGCCGATGGTAAGGACGCACCCGCGATGCTCCGGCTTTATATTATGTAAACCACGAATTAATTCCATAGGCGCGCGATTATACTGTAAACCCTATCCGCATGCATCCTCATTGGGCACGAATCGCCCGTAATCGACCACCAAATAAGAACCAACTCACGACATAGGTTACGCCGCCGATAGCAATTAGGGCGGTTAACCAGCGTGTGCGTTGCCAAAACTGGGCGGCGACCCACTCCGAGTTCGCCGGTAACCACCAGAGCAATACCAGCACCATGACCAAGGTTGCCAACGCGACTTGGACTATAAAGCGACGGGTTTGCGAGCTCAGCAGTAAAACCCCTTCGCGATACAAGACGATGCCCAATAATGCTGCATTCACGGTACCAGACAGCGCGGTTGCCAACGCTAGGCCAACATAGCCAAACGGGATGGCGAGAATAATGTTCATCACCATGTTCGCCGCCATCGCAATGATGCCATATTTCACTGGACGTTTGGTGTCTTGGCGCGAGAAGAAGCCCGTCGCTAAGACTTTCACCAGCATAAAACTGAGCAAACCTGTGGCGTACGCCATCAGTGCATAGGACGATAGCGCAGCGTCATTCGGCGTGAACGAGCCGCGCTCAAATAAGACTAAAATCATTGGCTCCGCCAATACAAACAATGCGGCCATGGCCGGTAGGCCGAGCATGACCACCATACGTACCCCCCAATCCAACGTTTGCTGAAACTTCTCCAGCGACTGGTCGACGTGGCGGGCGGACAAAGCTGGCAGGATTACGGTTGCAATGGCGATGCCGAACAAACCGAGCGGAAACTCGAGTAAACGGTCTGCGTAATAAAGCCAGCTGATCGAGCCGGTGACTAAAAAACTGGCAATCACGGTGTCTAACAACAAGTTAATTTGGCTCACTGAAACACCAAAAAGAGCCGGAATCATTAAGGTGCGAATTCTAACCACACCAGGATCGTGCCAGCCCCATTTCGGCATCACCAGTAAACCGGCCTGCTTTAAAAACGGCAACTGAAACAGGAATTGCACAATACCACCAACAAAAACACCAAGTGCCAAACCGATCTCTGGTCGTTCGAGCATAGGGGCAAGCCAAAGCGCAGCGACAATCACCGACACGTTTAACAAAACCGGCGTAAAGGCAGCAACGCCAAAACGACCTAATACATTCAACGATGCACCGGCTAATGCCGTCAGCGTGATAAAGAATAAGTACGGAAAGGTTATTTTTAATAACAGGCTGGCCAGCTCAAACTTATGCGCCTGCTCACCACCCTGCAGCCAGTCCATGAACCAACCCATACCAAATAAGGCCGCGACCACAGGCGAAAAAATCACCGCAAGCAAGGTCACTACACCAACCAATGTGCCGAGCGTGCCGGCGACGCGAGCCAATAATAAACGGGTTTCGTCAAGGGACTTGCCACGATGATATTCGGTCAAAACCGGCACGAACGCCTGCGCGAAAGCACCTTCAGCGAAGAGTCGACGGAGAAAGTTAGGAATTTTATTGGCAAAGAGAAACACGTCGGCTGCCGCGCCAGCGCCAACTAAAGCAGCGATGGCAACATCGCGCACTAAACCAAGAATGCGCGATAAAAAGGTCATGACACTGACAATTAAGCCCGAGCGCAGTAAGCGCGGTGCGGGCGGTGGTGATGCCGACGACGCCGGTTCGTTGACCTGTTCAGGCTCGCTATTCGTTGAATTAATGCTCACAGTGTCCCTGTTGCTGCGTTGTGAACGTGTAAAAATCACACTGAAGAATAAATTGCTTAGCAGATTACCACAAAATGGTTGCTTTTCACCGTTAAGATCCGTAATATCCGCGCACAATATTTCATCGAATCCGTTTGACTTTTTATCGCAAACGAGGCATGATCCTCGGCCTTAAAAAGTCCGGCACAAGTTTACGAATTATCAGGAGTTTCACCTTGGCTAACATCAAGTCTGCGAAGAAGCGCGCGATTACGGCGGAAAAGAACCGTCGCCACAATGCCAGCCGCCGCTCAATGATGCGCACTTATCTTAAAAAAGTTCAAGCAGCTATCGCTGCTGGTGACCAAGCTCAGGCTCAGCAGGCATTTGCTGTTCTGACTCCGGTTATCGATCGTTATGCGACCAAAGGTCTGATTCATAAAAACAAAGCTGCTCGTCATAAGAGCCGTTTGAATGCTCAGATCAATGCACTTTCTGCTTAATCGCTAAAAGCTGCAACAAAAAAACCGCCAAATGGCGGTTTTTTTGTGTCTGCAATTCGCTCACAGTTCTCGTTGATAAACCGCGACAAGTTCAGAAAAGGTATGGGGAAATTGTTCCGCAGGCAAGCGAGAAAAAGGATCATAACCGGTTTTTTGTTCGAGGCGTGCAATTAGGATAGCGAATCCGAGCGAATCGAGTCCGCTTTCGGTCAATACCGTATTTCCTTCAATTACACCTAGCTCTTCACGGCCAGTTTCTGCGGCAACTTCGTCCATTACATCACGGATGAGTTGCTCTACTTGATAACTTCGAATGGTCACAACGCCCTCTTACAGCCGCTTTACAGCTTTGCCGACAGTATTTCAACGCTTGTACTTGTTATGATTATGTTGCGAGTATACGCATTTTGCGTGAAATTGCAGCAAAAAACTTCAAGCTTCCTCAACGACCTTGCTTCAACAATGCGGAAACTGACGGTTGATGGCCTGAAGCGAAACGGTAAGATTGCACCAAAAACAGTTCGGCGCAGGCAATCGCGTCATTAAGCGCATGATGGCCGTTAAATTCGGCTAATCCATAACGTGCTCGACACGCAGCTAAGGTCAGCTCGCCCTGCTGTAATTCTTGCTGTGCGCGCAGTAAGCGCCGTCGTTCCGCCTGCAAGGTGCAGTATAAGCCGTCTGGTCGCCAACGCTGATGGCCGAGTTTCACCAGGGCAACTTGCAACACTTCATAGTCGAAACGAAGATTGTGCGCGACGAGTAATGCGTTTTCAGCTGCCTGCTTGAACGCATGCATGACCGCTTCAAGTGGCTCACCCGCGGCTATATCAGCAGCAGATAGCTGGTGAACGACGGCAGCTTGAGATAGGCCTTCGCTACTTTGCACCACTTTATAACCATGGCGATCGACCGCGATTACCGGTGGCCGAATCGGTACCCAAGCCAATGACAGCATGGCGTCATTTTTTGCATCTAAGCCGTTGGTTTCGATATCAACTGCTAGCCAATTGCCCTGCTGCCAAGGCTTAAGACGGTGTTGCCAGCGCTCAAATTTTCCCATGCCTACATATTCCGGCCGAATTTAAACGCTACGCCTTGCTGGCAATCTTTGATTACCTTAAAAGCGGCTTTCAGTTGCCGCCGCTGCAACGTCGATAATGCTTCTGGGTCGACCGAGTTGGATGGGATTTTTGAGCCTTCTTGCCGATACATTTGCGCGTTCATGCGCAGTTGCGTAAGAAATTGCCAAGCTTCAAGTAAATTCTGATTGTCTTTACTGCTCAGTGAACGACTGCCTTTCAGTTGCTCTAAACGTCCGGGCGTTGATGGCTCAACCAGCCCGGCGGCAAGCGCATACAGGCGAACAATATCATTTAAAATCGCGATCGCCTGCTTTTTAATATCAATATAATCAAAGTCACCTTCACTCTTGGTGCGAAAACGATTAAACAGTCCAAGTGGAACACTCAACTCACCAATGTGGCGAGCAATGTTGCCAAGAAACATGTCCTGTTGCGCCAGTTTAGCAATTTCATCACGATGCCGACGATATAAGGCGTTGTTGCCAGCGACCGGGCGACTATCAAAGAAAATCATCGAATGCATAATGGCCTTCGGGGTCGGCGAGCGAATCCATTTCATAAACTGCTCGCGCCATTCAATCTGGTTCTTTTGCCACGTTGGGTTCATCGCCATAATGTCGCCTGGACACAAACGAATGCCACAATCCGCCAGCCCTTGATTGACATATTTAGCCATATCAGCAAACCAAGCACGTTGGCCATCACTTATTTCGTCGGCAAATAACAAGGCATTGTCTTGATCCGAACCCAAGGTTTGATCACCCCGCGCTTGCGAACCGAACGCTAGCCACACATAACTAGCAGGCGCACTACCATGGTCTTGCTCATAAAGACGAATGAGCTTGCGGGTCATGCCGTCGGTCAACGAGTTCAATAGTCGACCGATCATGCTAATGTCTTTCACTCGCCCAGCAAAACTACGCAGATAATCCGGGATTTTCGCGGCTTCCGCCACCAACGCCTCGCGATCTGCGGCTTTGAATAAGGCACTAATCAACAGCACGGGTTCACTGCGTTGTTGTTGCATCAGGTCGGTATTGGTAATCACGCCAAGCGGCACGTCGTTGCGATCCAGCACAGGTAAATGGTGGATATTGGTTTGGCTCATACTGGTCAGCGCGTCGAATAAACTTTGATCGCCATACACCACTTGCGGCGCTGGTGTCATGACAGCGGCAACGGCAAGTTCAACATTAAGGCCGGCGGCAACCACCCGGTTACGTAAGTCACGGTCGGTGACAATGCCACGCAGCTGCTGATCGTCAACCACTAACAAACAGGACACCCGTTCTGTCGACATTAGCTGCGCCGCTTGTCGAATTGTAGCGTGGCTATGAATTTGAATCGGCGCGCGTTCAATGACTTCGGCAATGCGCTTCTCACTCCAATCCGCACCACGCTTTTGCCCTTGTTCAGCAAGTAGGCGTTGCCCGTGCGCATTGACAAAGTAACGTTCAAAGCCTTGGTTTTTCCGCCGCAACTGTTCGAACACCGGCTCTGGCCACTGCCAAATAATGCCATCGGCAATGACTTGCAGCTGATTGGTAATCCTGCGGCCGGTAAGCAGCGAGGGAAAACCGAACAGATCACCAGGTTCTAACCGATCAAGATGCTGGCCGTCTTTATCGACTAAGTCATAAGCACCTGAACGCACGAGATACAACTGGTGTACGTCCGGTTGCATGATCTCCTTGCGATTATCATGACAGACGTACACCGCTTGTAACTTATCTACGGCGAGTTGCAACTCGTCCGCCGCTAAGCCGTCAAAAGGCGGTGTTTGCTTAAGAAAGCTGCGAATGTCGACACTGTCTGCGGTCATCATTAAGTCCTTAGGTCGGCGCTACCGACATCAGTTTCAGTCTAGCCTGTTCCTGCTTAAAAACAATAGGTTACCTGCTAAAAGAAAGCCCCATGGCACTCACTCCACGGGGCTTCCAGTACTCAGGCGTCTGCCAACTCAACCTTAGTGGTGAGTGGCTTCACCCGCACCTTTCGGATAACGAATCGATTCGACTAACTCTTGAATCTCTTCTGGTGCATCTTTGGTGAACTTCAGCACAGTGAGCGCGACAATGAAGTTCAGAATCATACCCACGGTACCAATCCCTTCTGGCGAGATACCGAACAGCCAGTTCTCAGGGGTATCTGCCGCTGGGTTGATAAAGCGGAAGTAAATAATGTACGACAAGGTAAAGACGACACCTACCACCATACCGGCAATTGCACCCGCGCTGTTCATGCGTTTATGGAAGATACCCATAATAATCGCAGGGAAGAACGAGGCAGCTGCCAGACCGAACGCGAAGGCGACCACCTGCGCCACGAATCCGGGTGGATTAATACCGAACCAAGCACCGATAACAACCGCCACACCTGCTGCAATTCGCGCGTAGAGTAGCTCTTGCCGGTCGGTAATGTTCGGTGCCAAGGTTCGTTTCATTAAGTCGTGAGACACGGAACTGGAAATAACCAAGAGCAATCCAGCTGAGGTCGACAACGCAGCGGCAACACCACCAGCGGCAACCAAGGCAATGACCCAATTTGGTAAATTGGCGATTTCTGGGCTCGCAAGAACGATAATGTCGGCGTCCACGCGCATTTCATTGCGCTCGTCAGCTGAGTAGAACATGCGACCGTCTTCATTGTGGTCGTTCCATTCAATCAGACCGGTACGTTCCCAGTTGGTCACCCAACTTGGCGCGTTTTCATAGAGAACGCCCTGTTGCTCGGGACCATTTAGCGTGTTCAAAATGTTCACTTTGGTAATCGACGCAATCGCCGGTGCAGTGGTGTAAACCACAGCAATGAAGACCAATGCCCAACCACCTGATTTCCGCGCGTCACTGACTTTTGGTACGGTAAAGAAGCGAATAATCACGTGTGGTAAACCGGCTGTACCGACCATCAGTGCCATGGTTATGGCAAAGACATCGATACCGGACTTGGTCCCTTCGGTATAGGCAGCAAAACCGAGTTCTTGAGACAAGCCATCGAGTCGCTCAAGCATATACATACCTGAACCGTCCGCGAGCGTTGCACCAAAACCAGTTTGCGGTAAGAAGTGACCGGTCATCTGCATTGAGATAAACACCGCAGGTACGGAGTAAGCAAACGCCAACACACAGTATTGCGCCACCTGGGTATAGGTAATCCCTTTCATACCACCGAGTAAGGTGTAGAAATAAACCAGCGCCATGCCAATGAGTACGCCGGTGGTGATGTCGACTTCCAAGAAGCGACTGAAGACCACGCCAACGCCACGCATTTGGCCAGCAATGTAAGTGAACGAGACGAGAATCGCACAAATGACCGCAACCGTTCGTGCGGTTTGCGAGTAATAGCGATCGCCAATGAAGTCTGGCACGGTAAATTTACCGAATTTACGTAAGTACGGTGCCAAACACAGCGCCAGCAGTACATAACCACCGGTCCAGCCCATCAGGTAGACACTACCGTCATAACCGAGCATGGAGATGAGACCCGCCATGGAAATAAACGAAGCCGCTGACATCCAGTCCGCTGCGGTCGCCATGCCGTTCGCGACAGGTGGAACACCGCCACCGGCCACATAGAAATCAGTAGTTGAACCGGCTCGAGCCCAAATCGCAATCCCGATATACAGGGCAAACGTCGCGCCGACGACGATAAACGTCAGTGTTTTGATATCCATTGGTTACTCCTCGTCGACTTTATATTTTTTATCGAGCTTGTTCATTTGTGCGATATACACAAAAATCAGCACGATAAAGG
>ERZ869909.555-NODE-555-length-41419-cov-4.188186_pt1 | contig 41419 bp, 36 predicted proteins | sample MGYA00520892_ERZ869909 | MGnify/ENA primary metagenome ERZ869909 (study PRJEB32215, sample SAMEA104723947) | bioreactor metagenome | biome: bioreactor; feature: anaerobic bioreactor; material: water | place: China | collected 2015-03-12 ... | reverse complement strand
AACTCGGCGGTTACCGTCTGTGAGTTCGGGTTTGCGAGCATCGAGCCAAGCGTGTAGACGCCGATGCAGAGCAGCAGCGAGGCGACACCCGAGGCGAGGGCGATCAGGATGAGCCCCGCCGCCATCAGGCCAATGCCGCCCGCGAACGATGCGAGCGGACTCAGGTACCGGCTCACGACCAGCAGGACCGGGTACTGGAGTCCCATGACCAGCGCGGCGCTCACCAGATAGACGAGCGACACGGAGCTGTTGCCGCCAAGCGCCGTAGCAGCGAGCGGTACAGAGATGGTCAGCTGAACGGCACAGAACCAGAAGCCGATGGACAGCGCCGTGTAGATCATGAAGGAACGATGGCGCAGGGCCAGGCCGACGCCGGCAAGCAGGTGGCCCTCGCCCGACTTGGGGCGCGGGAAGCGCGGCAGCAGGAACAGCAGTACGATGGCCGTAAGCGCATAGACGCCACCAGTAAGCGCCGTGGCGAACCTGAAATCCAGCGCCAGCAGCGCCACGCCCACGAGCGGCCCGACCGCCGTGCCGACAGCCGCGTAGATCGCCATTATCCCGAAGAACCTGCGCCTCTGCTTCTCCTCTGTCAGGTGGGCGATGGCGGCCCCGCGCGGCGCGTCACCCATCGCTCCCCCTAGACCGGCAAGGACCATCACGGCGACAAGCAGCGCAGGCGTATCCGCCCAGCCGATCAGGCCGAAACCGAGGCCGCGCATGAGCACGCCGATGATCAGCAGCGCCTTAGGGCCGAAACGGTCTGCAGCGGCGCCCCCGAAGAGCATGAGCACCTGCTGCACGACCAGGCGCGCCGCCAGCGCGAACCCGACCGTGCCAGCCGGCCAGCCCAGGTTATCGACGAAGTGCACGACCACGAGGGGGACCGTCAGGAAGAAACCAAGGTTTCCCGAGATCACGTAGTAGAGGATCGCGAAAAGTCCGCGCTTGCGCTGTGCTTCGGTCAAGTCGTGGGCCCTCCAGGCCACTGCGCCCATTCTGACCCGGCAGCACCAGTAAGAGATCCGTACGGTCTCGCGATGCATCATGAAGACGATGACGGACCGCGCCCCACTCCCCCCGGAGGACAGTGCCCTGCACTGGGGTGCGGCGTCATCCTCCCACTCTGCCCCCAAGGGCCTGCCGGCTGCCGTCGCCTCCGGCAGCATGGCAGCAGTGCTGCTGGGCCTGCTCGTGTCGGTCATCGCACCCCTGGCAGGCTCAGTCAGCGCGGGGATGTGGGCAGCGATGGCCATAGCGCTGGCCGGCATCGGCTGGCTATGGATCGCCTCCCTGCGCCGCCCGGGCGCTGAGAGGCCCGGCCGGATCACCATCGCTCTCGCGATGACGCTGGTCGCCTGCAGCGGGATCCTCTGGTTGGCGGAGGCGGCACCCGGGCCGGCTCCTTACGGACTCGACCTCGCCGAGTACCTGTACCTCGCGGCCGCCCCCATGTTGTGGGTCGGCATGCTCCAGCTGGACCGGGCAAACTCGCGCAGCAAGGCTCTGCCACGCACGACGCTTCTGCTCGACATGCTGGTCCTGACGATCTCTGGCGCGGCCTTCTCGTGGTACTTCCTGATGGGTCCCTATGCGCAGAACCTGCCCGCGGGACCCGTGGTCCACGTCACGGAGATAATGCCCTACGTCAATATCGCCCTGTACGGCCTGTTCTCGTGGCTTCTTCTGCGACCCACCGGCAGCGCCTTCTCCGGCCGGCAGCTTTGCTTCATCACGACCGTGATGGCTGCGAACAGCTTTCTGAACCTCAGGTTCCTGGATGTCCTCCAGACCAACACCATCGCGTCCTTCCTGCTGATCGTGGCGGTTGCGCTTCTCATTCTCGACGCCCATGCGCCCGCCCGCCGGGACCGGCGCAGTCCCCGCTCGGACCGGCAGCGCGCGCTGACCATAATCATCGCTCCGTACATCGCGGCCTTCTCGATCGTGGTCCTGCTGATCGTCAGTACGGTCAGTCAGCCTTCAGCCCTGATGAGACAGGACATGCTCTTCTGGAGCACCCTGCTCGCCTTCACGATCGTGATCACCCGCCAGGTCCTCACCATCCTGGACAACCAGCGTCTGCTTGGCTCCCTCGTCAAGGCCAACCGTACCCTGAGGCACCGCGCGGAGCACGACGCACTTACCGGCCTCGCCAACCGCCAGCTGCTGGAGAGGCGGCTGGAGGAGGCCATAGCGCGCTCCGACCGGGAGGGCTCCCGCTTCGCGCTCCTCTTCATAGACATCGACGACTTCAAGCAGGTCAATGACACGCACGGGCACGACTTCGGGGACACGTTCCTGCAGCTGTTCTCCGGCAGGCTACTGGAGTGCGTGCCGCCAGGGGCGCTCGCCGCCCGGCAGGGCGGAGACGAGTTCATCGTGCTTTGGGAGGGCGTCGAGTCGCTCGCAGCCGGGCTCGAGCGGATCGGCCAGCTGCACGAAGCGATGGATACGCCCTACGTGGTCGAGGGCATCCGTCTGGACGTCGGCGTGAGCCTGGGCGTCGCCCTGTATCCGGGCGACGGGCAAGGCGCCTCCTCGCTCAGGCTGCACGCGGGCAAGCAGATGTACGCCTCGAAGCGACAGCGCAAGGCGAGCGGGTTCAGCCTGCCGGCAATGTGAACTGCTGTTCCTGCCAGTCCGCCGGCGCGACCCCAGGCGGGCAACAGGCGCCAAGCACGATGGTGCCCAGCAGAACGAGCAGGATGATGCGCAATCTGGTGTTCACGGCAGCATCATACGCCCGGAAGCCGACCGCAAAGATATAATTCCCCCGTGACTGATGCCGGAAGACCCAACTGATGCCGGCTGACCGGTCGAACCGGCGCGGCAAGCGCGGAAAACAGGGCGGGGGTGGGCCCGCTGGGAAGCGTTCCGGCAGCGTGCAGCGCCGCCGTCGCACACCGGAGCGGACCGAGCCTGAACAGAAGACCGCGCCGCAGACGTCGGCCGCACCGCACAACACCAGCTGGAACCCCGTGGCGACCTGGTACACGGGCTGGGTCGGCAAGTCCGGAAGCATGTATCACCGCAAGAGCGCGCTCCCGGCAGTCCTTCGCCTGGCCGCGCCGGAGCGCGGCGAATCCCTGGTCGACATCGGTTGCGGCCACGGCATACTCGCTCGTCCCGTACTCAAGACAGGCAGCGCATATCTCGGGGTCGACTTCAGTCCACGCCTGATCGAGGCCGCACGCGCCGCGAATCCCAAGTCCGCCAGGTTCCTGCATGGTGACGCACGCGAGCTGACAGGCCTGCCGGGGGTCGGGGTCGGCTCTTTCGACGCGGCGGTGTTCATGCTGAGCATCCAGGACATGGACCCGCTCGACGCTGTCATCGGCCAGGCGGTGGAGCTGCTCGGAGACGGCGGCAGGCTTGTCATCTATATGCTGCATCCGGCGTTCCGCGTTCCGCGTGGCAGCGGATGGGGTTTCGACCCGGACCGAAAACTGCGTTACCGCCGAGTGGACCACTACTCGCGCGAGCTCGCCGTGCCCATGAAGGCGTTCGCGGAAGCCGGAGCGCCGGAACGGCGCGGCACGACCTGGAGCTTTCACCGGCCGCTGGCAGCTTACTTCCGCGCTCTGACGGACCGGGGCCTGACGGTAGACGCCTTCGAGGAACACGCCGACCCGCTCGAGAAGGAACCGAGCGGCATCCCGATGTTCGTGGCGCTGCGGGCGAGGAAACCCGCTTGAAGCGTGAAGTGGTGCTGATCGATGCCGGTGGAACCAACATCGGTTCGGTCAGCTACGCCCTCGAACGCCTTGGTGCGCGGGCGATCCTGACCGACGATGCAGGTCTCATCCGCTCCGCGGAACGCGTGGTGCTGCCCGGCGTGGGAGCCGCGGGTCCAGGCATGGCCAGGCTGCGTGCCGCGAACCTTGTGCAGACCATTCAGGAGCTGACGCAGCCGGTGCTGGGCGTGTGCCTGGGCATGCAGCTGCTGTACGGGCACAGTGAGGAGGGCGATACGGAATGCCTGGGCGCGTTGCCCGGCAGGGTGCGTCGCCTGCCCGGCGGCCCGGGACTGCGCGTGCCGCACATGGGCTGGAACCTGCTGGAGCCTCTGCGGGATGATCCCCTGCTTGACGGGATCAAGCAGCCGTCCTGGGCCTACTTCGTTCACACCTATGCCGCTGCGCCGGACGCGGCCACGGTGGCTGCGAGCACGCACGGTGGGCCGTTCGCCGCCGTGGTCCGCTCCGGCAACTTCTGCGGCATGCAGTTCCATCCGGAGCGCTCCTCACTGGTGGGCGCGAGGCTGCTCGAGAACTTCCTTAACCAGTGAGACGGAGACTGCAATGCTGAGCAAGAGGATCATTCCGTGCCTGGACGTCCGCGCCGGTCGCGTAGTGAAGGGTGTGCGCTTCCGCGATCACGTCGACATGGGCGACATAGGGGAGCTTGCGCTTCGTTACCGCAACGAGGGCGCGGACGAACTCGTCTTCTACGACATCACTGCCAGCCCGGAGGGCCGGAGCGTTGACCGGAGCTGGGTGGAGCTGGTTGCACGGCGGATCGACGTGCCTTTCTGCGTCGCCGGCGGCATCCGGAGCGTGTCGGACGCCCGCGATGTCCTGCACGCGGGAGCCGACAAGGTCTCCATCAACACGCCTGCCCTTGAACGGCCCGGGCTCATCACCGAGCTGTCTGACGAGTTCGGCGTTCAGTGCGTGGTTGTCGGCATCGACTCGATCCGTGAGGCCGACGGCGAGTGGAGGGTCCGGCAGAACACCGGCAACCCGGACATGACCAGCGCTCCGGGGCTCCGTACCATCGACTGGCTCATGCGCGTGCAGGAGCTGGGTGCGGGAGAGGTCGTGCTCAACTGCATGGGTGCCGACGGCGTTCGCGAGGGCTACGACATCGAGCAGCTCACCGCCGCCCGGGCCATCTGCAGCGTCCCCCTGGTGGCGTCCGGCGGCGCGGGTGATCGCGGGCACTTCCTCGAAGTGTTCGAGCAGGCGGACGTCGATGGCGCCCTTGCCGCGAGCGTGTTCCACAGCGGTGACGTGAGTATTCCCGAACTGAAGTCGTACCTGATCGAACGGGGCGTGCAGGTTCGCCCGTTCAGCGCAGGCTGAACCTGCCCGAACCGGTGCTGACCTGAAGGAGCGGCCCACCCTGGCCCTGCGCTGCGGTAAAGCTGTTCCTGCCGGTCTCGGTCACGTCCAGGCCATGGCCCTCGGCGAGGGTCCAGCCGCCCGAGCCGCCTGCGTACTGCACGCGCATGGCCTGCGGCGCGGCGTCAAGGCTCACCTGGACGCCCCCCGAGCCCGTGCTGAGTTGCCAGTCGCCCAGCAGGGTGTCAGCCGCGAGGCTGATCCCGCCTGAGCGGGCGTCTGCCACCAGCGGGCCGCCGGTGAGGCCGGTGGCGCTGATCCTGCCGGAGCGGGCACCAAGCCGGTAGTCGCTGGCGATCACATCGCTCAGGCTCACCCCTCCGGATGAGGTCTCCGCGTGGAGCTGCCCGTTCACCGTCACCGCCGAAACCCTGATGCCGCCCGACGAGGTAACGAGGGACAGGTCTCCGGCCGCACTCACGCCATCGATGCTGATGCCGCCCGAGCGACTCCTGAACGCGGCGCTGCCAAGGTTCACGTCCGATGCCTCGACTCCTCCGCTCGCCACGTCGACGTTCACGTCCAGCGCGGCCGGGGTCGGCACGGTGATCTGCACGGTGGTGCGATTGAACGTCAGGAAAGACGGTGGCCATGCGTTGCGCGTGACCCTGACGTCGAGCGTGCGGCCGTCCTGGCTGACCGCCAGGTCATGGCCGCGCGCGTTCCTGTTCAGCTGCACGCCGACCGTTCCGGCCGCACCGGGGGAGATGATGACGCGGGCCGCGCTCGAGTGCACGTCGATCCGGTCGATCCCGGCTGAAGCGAACGACTCACCGGACGACCCGGCCGGGCGGTTCCCGGCCAGGATCGCCAGTATCGCCACTGCGGCTATCACCAGCAGCCAGGTCCTGGTACGTGCGGTGCCGACCTGCCTCTGCTCAATTCCACGCGGTTCAGCCTGTTCAAGGTCCAAGCTCATGTCACTGCTGCCCTCCGGACCCCATGCAAGGCGGTCCTGTCGTTGGAGCCGATTGTACTGGCGCGAGCTCTTCCCCGCCTCCGTCATTGGGAGGAGGCAGCATATACTTCCTGTCGTGACCCGCGGCAACACGATCCTGCGTCTCTTCGTCGTACAGGCACTCTTCCAGTCCTCGACGTCACTGGCGGTGGCGATCTCGGGACTGGTGGGCCTGCTGCTCGCGCCTGACAGGAGCCTGGCCACCCTCCCGGCTGCCACTACGGTGGTTGCGGCGGCGGCGGCGATGATCCCTGCCTCGCTGCTGATGCAGCGCGCTGGCAGGCGGACGGGCTTCCTGCTCGGCGTGTCGTTCGGTATCGCCGCGGCGCTGCTCGCCACGATGGCCCTGTACCTGGGCAGCTTCTGGCTGTTCGTCATGTCGACCCTGCTGGCAGGCGTGTACCAGGCGTTCGCGCAGTACTACCGCTTCGCTGCGGCCGACGCAGCCGCGCCGACGCAGCGCGCCAGGGCGATCTCCTGGGTGGTGGCGGGCGGTGTGGTGGCAGCCTTCCTGGGCCCGGCACTGGTCCGCTGGACCGAAGGGATCGGAACAACCCCGTTCGCTGCGGCGTACCTTGCATCAAGCGCGCTCGGCGTCCTGGCCGGCATCGTGCTGCTCGGCACGCGTTTCACCGCCGTGACCCCCGTGCACGCCAGGTCAAGCGGCAGAAAGATCCGGCAGATCATGCGGCAGGACACGTTCAGACGCGCGGTCGTCTCCAGTGCGGTGGGATACGCGGTGATGGCGCTGGTGATGCACGCGACGCCGATCTCCATGTTCGATCACGGGCACGGACTGGCAGCCTCAGCTACCGTGATCCAATGGCACGTGCTCGGCATGTTCGTGCCATCCTTCTTCACGGGCGGACTGATCACCAGGTTCGGGGTCAAGCCGGTGGTGCTGGCGGGGATTGCCGCGAACCTCGTTCACACCGTCATCGCCCTGTCCGGGCAGGAGTACCTGCAGTACCTGTCGGGCCTGACGCTGCTGGGCATAGGCTGGAACTTCATGTTCATCGGGGGCACGACGATGCTGACCCAGGCGTACCGGCCCGAGGAACGCGCCCGCACGCAGGCGGCCCATGACTTCCTCGTGTTCGTCGCCGTGAGTGCCGCGTCGTTCTCGGCGGGCGGGCTGCTGAACGCCTTCGGTTGGCAGGCCGTGAACATCGCGGCCATGTGCCTGATGCTGGTGCCTCTGGCCTACCTGCTCTGGCCGGTCAGCGCAAGGCGACTGAGGGTGGCGGACTGACGGGCCCGGCTGTGGTGCGGGGTCAGCGCTTCCTGCGGTCGGCCATGTCGTTGCGGCCGAGGTGAACGGCGCCGACGATCAGGCCGACGGTGATGACCGTGATGATGAAGTAAAAGAATATCTCGCTCATGTTCTGATCACTCGCCTCCGCGCACACGATACTTCACCGGGAGCGCAGGGGTGGCCCTCCCGCTCCTGTTGGCTCACTGCGCGAGCCGCTCCAGCCATGTGCGCTCGAACGCATCCGCGGGCATGGCGGGCATGCCCGCATCGGGCTGGACCCGCGGCCGCACGCATGCGCTCCGGGCCAGGACCGCTGGCCAGTCGGCCAGCAGCCTTGCTGCCAGTGGGCTGCCGGTGAGACTGAAGTGGTGTCGGACGAGCGCCAGGTAGAGCTGCGCGCCGCTCTCCGCGTCGACACTAATCGACTCGACCATGGAGGAGTTGAGCCGCTGTGCGAAACGGCCGTGCTCATCCAGCACGAAGGCGATGCCGCCCGACATGCCTGCACCGAAGTTCCGTCCGGTGGCCCCGAGCACGCACACCACCCCGTCGGTCATATACTCACAGCCGTGGTCACCGCAGCCTTCGACGACGATGGCCGCACCGGAGTTGCGCACCGCCAGCCTCTCTCCCACCAGCCCCGAAATGAAGATCGAGCCGCCCGTGGCACCGTATGCGATGGTGTTTCCGGCGATCACGTGGCGTTCCGGCTCCGCCTCGAGCCCGGGTGAGGGGCGCAGTACCACTCGGCCCCCGCTGATGCCCTTGGCAACGTAGTCCTGAGCCTCGCCGGTCAGGGTCAGGCTCATTCCGCCCGTGGTGAAGGCGCCGAAACTCTGGCCCGCCGTGCCGGTGAAGTCGAGCTGAAGCGTCGCTCCGGGCAGACCGTCCCGGCCGTGCAGGCGTGCGATCTCGCCGGCGGCGCGTGCGCCCGCCGAGCGGTCCCGGTTGGTGATGCCGAAGCCGAGCCGGATCGGTTCGGCCTTCTCCACGCTCGCCCGGACCGCCTCCCACACCGCCTGGTCCAGCCCCTCGCTGTATGGGGGCGGGTCGTTTCGGCGCATGCGGCTGCTGAGCGGACCCTGGCCGGACGGCCCGGTCAGGCTGCTCAGGTCGATGCCGCAGTCTGTGGCGCGTGCACTGAGCAGCTCGGTTCGCCCGACGATGTCGTCCAGCTTCCTGAAACCCATCGCGGCGAGGATCATCCTCACCTGTTCAGCGATGTAGCACATCATGTTGACCACGTGCTCGGGTGCACCAGGGAACTTGGCGCGCAGTTCCGGCCGCTGGGTCGCGATGCCCACAGGACAGGTGTTCAGGTGGCACTGCCGGATCATGGCGCAGCCGACCGCGAGCAGCGCCGTCGTACCGAAGCCGTACTCCTCGGCACCCAGCAGCGCAGCGATGATCACGTCGCGGCCCGTCTTCAGGCCCCCGTCCACCCTGAGCGTGACGCGCTCGCGCAGGCCGGCCGCGACCAGCGACCGCTGGACGTCAGCCAGGCCGAGCTCCCAGGGGATCCCGGAGTTGCGGACGCTTGAGAGCGGACTCGCGCCGGTGCCGCCGTCGTGGCCGCTCACCTGGATGTTGTCCGTATGGCCCTTGGCCACACCGACTGCGATCGTGCCGATTCCGGTGGTGGATACGAGTTTCACTCCAACCCGGGCGCGCCGGTTGACGCGCTTGAGGTCGAAGATGAGCTGGGCAAGGTCCTCGATCGAGTAGATGTCGTGATGCGGCGGCGGACTGATCAGGGTCACGCCCGGTACGCTGCCGCGCAGGCGGGCGATCTCCGCGTTCACCTTGAAGCCCGGGATCTGCCCGCCCTCGCCCGGCTTGCTGCCCTGGGCCATCTTTATCTCGATCTCGGAAGCGTTCGCCAGGTAGTGGGCGCTGACCCCGAACCGCCCGCTGGCGACCTGCTTGATGCGACTCCCGGCCATGGCTCCGGCCCTGGGATACCAGGCCTCGCTGTGCGACAGGTCGGGCCGGTCACGGTCGTACGGTTCGAAGCGCTCCGGGTCCTCGCCTCCCTCTCCCGAGTTGCTCTTTGCGCCCAACCTGTTCATGGCGATGGCGACGGCCTCGTGGGCCTCGCGCGAGACGCTGCCGTGGCTCATCGCCTGGGTGGTGAAGCGCGTGACGATCGCCTCGACCGGCTCGACCTCTGTCAGTGGCACGGGTTGTTGGCCCCGGGAGTAATCGAGCAGGTCGCGCAGGCTGCTGGCAGGACGGCCGTCCACAAGGTCTGTGTACTCCTGGAACGCCTCGAAGCTGGACGTGCGCACCGCACGGTGAAGCGACTTGAACACCGCGGGGTTGAGGCTGTGGTACTCGCCCGCCTTGCGGAACCGGTAGACGCCGCGGTCGGCCGGCACCTGGTCTTCGGCGGCCGCCGCGTGGAAAGCGAGCTGGTCCCGTGCGATGCGTTCAAGCCCGATGCCTGGTGCCAGCGCGGGTGTGCCCCGGAACCACGCGGCTATCACCTCCTCACTCACGCCAAGGGCCTCGAACGCCTTCGCGCCGCGGTAGCTGGCAAGCGTCGAGATGCCCAGCTTGGACATGACCTTGAGCAGGCCCGCATCGATCGTCCGGCGGTAGTTGTCCACCCGCTCCCGGGGAGCGGGCAGGTCCGTGCGTCTCGAGAAGTCATGCAGGCTGCGGACCGTGTCGTAAGCCAGCCAGGGCAGGATGAGCCCGGCACCATAGCCGATCAGGCAGGCGAAGTCGTGGTCCTCGCGCGGTTCACCTGTCTCGAGCACGAGCGCTGTACTGGTGCGCAACCCTTCGTCCAGCAGGTGCTGGTGCACGGCCGCGCAAGCCAGCAGCATCGGCAGGGGCGCGCGGTGTTGCAGGTCCAGGCCACGGTCGCTGAGGATGACGATGCCGGCACCGTTGCGGACGGCGGCGGCCGCCCCGTCGCACAGCGCGTGGAGGGCTTCCTCCATCCCATCTGCCCCGGCACTGACGGGAAAGCTGGCCTCCGCCTGCCACGGCCTCAACTCTGAGCGTTCGCGCAGCCAGCCCAGCTCGGAGTCCGTGATCATGGGGCTGGGGAAGCGGATGACGCGCGAGGGTCCGGACTCGTCGCCCAGCAGGTTCCCGCGCGGACCGATGAGTGTCTCGAGGCTCATGACGAGGCGCTCCCGCAGGGAGTCGATGGGTGGATTGGTCACCTGTGCGAAGCGCTGCCTGAAGTACCGGTAAAGCCGCTGGGGCTGATCGGACAGGGCTGCCAGGGGCGTGTCGTCTCCCATCGAACCGACCGGCTGTGCTGCCTCGGCCGCCATCGGCTCGAAGATCCGCTCGAACTCCTCGCGATGATAGCCGAACGCCATCTGCTGCCGTGTCAGCAAGGCACCGTCCGGCTCGGCGGCGGGCTGGCTCCTTGCGAGCAGAGGTACGCGCACGCGGCTGCTGATCACGTCCACCCAGTCCCGTTTCGTGGCGTATCCCGCCTTGATCTCTGCATCGCGCAGCAGGCGCCCCTCCTGCGTGTCCACAGCCAGGATCTGTCCCGGTCCAAGCCGGCCTTTCTCGATGATGCGGCCCGGCAGTTCGGTGATGCCGGTCTCGGAGCCCACGACGATCACGCCGTGATCACTGAGCCAGTAGCGCTGGGGCCTCAGCCCGTTGCGGTCAAGTCCGGCGATGGCGTAGCGGCCGTCGGTGATTGAGATGGCTGCCGGCCCGTCCCAGGGCTCCATGAAGCCGGCGTGGTACTCGGTCAGTGCCTTCACCCGCTCTCCGTCTGCGTCGTCATCGAATACCGCCTGCGGGATCAGCGCCATCAGCGCGCGCATCGGTTCGACCCCGGAGTGGACGAGCAGTTCATAGGCGTTGTCCAGTGCAGCGGAATCGCTTCCGAGCGGCTCGATCACGGGGCTGAGCTCGTTGATGCGGTCACCGAAAGCCGGGCTTTGCATGGTGCTTTCCCTGGCCCTCATGAAGTTGACGTTGCCCTGCAGCGTGTTGATCTCGCCGTTGTGCGCGAGGTACCTGAAGGGCTGCGCCAGTTGCCAGCTGGATCTCGTGTTGGTGCTGTAACGCTGATGGAAGAGGGCGATCGCGGTCTCGTAGTCGGGGTCCGCCAGGTCAAGGTAAAAGCTTCCCAGTTGTCGGGCGCTCATCAGGCCCTTGTAGCTGATCGTCTTCGAGCTGAAGGAAGCGACGTAGACGCCGGAACACTCGCGGCTGATGCGTTTGCGGCACAGGTATAGCAGCCTCTCCAGCTCGGGACCCGACACGCGAACCGGTGCGCGGACCAGTGCCTGGCGAATCACGGGCATAGTGGCCAGGGCGACGCTTCCGAGCACACCCGGATCGATCGGCGTGTTGCGCCAGACCAGGAGCTCGCAGTCCGAGCGTTCCAGGATGACTCGCACGGATTCCCGGACGGTGCCTTCGTCGGTCCCGGGGGTGATGAAGAGCGTCGCGACTCCAAACCCGCTGATGTCGGGCTTGATTCCGGCCCCTTCCAGTACGCGGCGGAAGAGCCTGGCGGGAATCTGCGTGGTCACGCCTGCGCCGTCGCCGGTGGAGGCGTCGGCTGCCAGGGCTCCGCGGTGCGCGAGGTTGCCCAGGGCCTCCAGCGCGTGCTCGAGGATGCGGCGCGAGGGCCGGCCCTGGATGTCTGCGACGAAGCCTGTGCCGCAGGCGTCGCGCTCTGTGGCGTGAATCAGTGATGAGTAGTCTGAACGCACGGGTTTGCTCAAGATGCTGAGGTCCCTTCGGTGGGTGACTGACGATGCAGGTTGTCGGTATCGGGTTGGTTCTCAGTGGCAGCGAGAGCGGGGTGCGGGCGGCTGTGGCTCGGCAGCCTTGATGGCCCACTCGGGTGTCTCGGCCCGTGAGTCCGTGTAAGCGACCTGGCTGCAACGGGAGTCGATCACCCTGAAGCAAGCCTTCTGGTTCTGGCCACACGAAATCATCCTCGGATGTTACAGGCAGAAATCAGGATCCGTCAAGCCTGAGTTTTTCCCTCACGCGTTCTGAGCATTCCGCACAGTCATAACTGGCATTTTGGCACGTTTTGCATGTACATCTTGCACATCTTCAACTGCCTGGTGTATATGTATTCAGTAGCAGCGAGCCAGGCGTGCATGCTTCTGCTCACGGAGGGTAACGAGATGCCAATAACCAGAAGCGAGATCACAGCCGCCCTGCAGGACAACCAGGTCAGGTTCCTGCGCCTGCAGTTCAGCGACATCATGGGTGCGACCAAGAACATCGAGGTACCCGAAAGCCAGTTCGCCAAAGCGCTTGACGGCGAGATCATGTTCGATGGGTCCTCCGTACAGGGTTTCACGCGCATCGAAGAGTCGGACATGCTGCTCAAACCCGACCTGGACACCTTCAGCGTTCTGCCAAGCAAGATCGAGGACGACGGCTGCGGCCGAGTGGCCAGGCTGATCTGTGACATCGCGGGTCCCGACGGTTCCGAGTTCCCGGGCGATCCGCGCCTCATCCTCAAGCAGCAGATCGCGCGGCTGAAGGCGCTGGGGTTTGACGACCTCAACGCCGGTCCGGAGCCCGAGTTCTTCCTCTTTCAGCTCGATGCCCAGGGCCGGCCCACAGTGAACACCGGAGACTCCGCCGGCTACTTCGACCTGGCACCGGTCGACCGGGGCGAGGCCGCGCGCCGCGAGATGGTGGACGTACTCGTCGAGATGGGCTTCGAGATCGAAGCCGCGCATCACGAGGTGGCGCCGGGCCAGCACGAGATCGACTTCAAGTACGCCGACGCGCTTACGACAGCCGACAACATCGCGACCTTCAGGACTGTCGTCAAGCGCGTGGCGATGAACCATGGCCTGCACGCCACCTTCATGCCCAAACCAGTGGCCGGCATCAACGGCAGCGGCATGCATACCCATCTCTCACTCTTCAAGGGTGGCGCGAACGCCTTCTACGACGAGTCAGCGGAGTTCGGACTGTCAGAAACCGCCCTTGCCTGGACCGCGGGACTTCTTGAGCACGCCCCCGCGATGGTCGCCATAACCAACCCGACAGTGAACAGCTACAAGCGACTCACGCCTGGTTTCGAGGCACCCACGAACATCGCCTGGTCCGCCAGCAACCGCAGCGCGATGATCAGGGTGCCCGCCCGCCGTGGCGTCGGAACGCGCACCGAGCTGCGCATGCCCGATCCCGCCTGCAACCCGTACCTGGCGCTCGCCGTCATGCTTGCAGCCGGCCTGGACGGCATCGAGCGTGGACTGGTCCCACCGCCGCCGATCAGGCAGAACATCTATTCCATGAGCACGTCGGAGCGTGCCGCACATGGGATCTCAGAGCTTCCGGGCTCGCTGGACGCGGCGCTCGTCGCGCTGCAGCAGGACGCAGTGATCACTGAGGCGCTCGGCGAACACGTGCTCAGCCATTTCACAGCCGCGAAGACGCGTGAGTACGACGGGTTCCGCACCGCGGTTCACCCGTGGGAGCTGGAGGCCTATCTCGGAGCATACTGACGTTGGTCCACGTCACAGTCTTGTCCGTGGCTGCCGTGCATAAAATGGCGTTGCCCCCCGCGAAGTCCCCCTTGAGACGAGCGGTGACCAGGAAACATTCAGGTTGCCGCACTCTCAGGGCATCAGCTTCGAATACCGCCTCCGTGAGGTGATAGGCTGATCGCCTGGAGGGCCGTCCCGATGAACGTGAACCTGAGCATCACCGGCATGACCTGTACCCACTGCGAGCGGGCTGTGCGCGAGGCACTTGAGGCTGTCAGCGGCGTCGAAAAGGTCAGCATCGACCGCAGCTCCGGAACAGCCAGCGTCACCGGCACGGCCGACCCCGCCCTGCTCGTGGCAGCGGTCACCGAAGAGGGCTACCGGGCGCAGCAAGCCTCATAGCAGGCAGTGGATCGCCCTGGGTCAGCAGGGCGCGCCGAGCGCGAGCCCGACCAACACCGGATCGTGATCGGATGACCTGAACGGATCGGGCGAGTAGACGTCCGGTCCGAAGCGTGCGCCCGTGTAATGGAACACCGGGGGCTCATCCGAGTTTATGTGCCAGACCGCCGCCCCGCACACTTGGTCGAGAATGGCGGGCGAGGCCAGGGCATGATCGATGTAGCCCGACCAGCCCGGCGAGAATACGTATGTGTAGCGCTCCTGTACAGGCACGAAGGTGGCAAGCAGGTCTGTCATGCCCGCGTCCGTCAGCGCGGTCACGGGGGCTTCCAGCGCATAGGCGTTCATGTCTCCGAGCACAAGCGTGCTGCCCTCATCGAGCGAAACGGAGAAGGTGTCCATCAGGCTGCTCATCTGCCTGGCCCGTAAGGAGTCCCAGCAGCCCGAACCCCTGTCGGGATCGTTGCTTTCACAGCCTCCGCGCGATTTCAGGTGGGCGAGAATGAGCGTGAACACCTCGCCCGATTCCAGGTGCTCGAAGTCCTGGGCGACCGGCGGCCGGTTGTGTAGGGGACTGGTGTCCGCGCGCGTGGCGCCGACTGGTCGCAACACCGAAGTCCTGTATATGAAGGCCAGGCCGATGGCGTCGCTGCCGGCCCCGAAACCCTGGGCCATCACCCACGCGTAATCGCCGCCGCCTGAGGAATTGAGGCCCTCCGGGCCTCCAGGCTGCCCGTTCAGCATGACCTCGAGGCTGGCACCGTCATCGTTCTCGATCTCGATCAGACCGATCACATCCGCAGCGAGACCGTCAAGCGCGGCCACGAGCTTGCTGTGCTGGCGCCGGAACTCGCGGTCGTCCCGCGCGCCGCGCGAGTTCCGGGTGGTGAAGTAGTTCTCGACGTTGAACACCGCGACACGCACGTTCCCACCCACCTCCGGGGGCGCCGGGGGACGGGGGTTGACGGTACGGTCGAACTTGAGGCTTCCGTCGGGCGTCAGCACGTACCACTCCGGCAGGCCCGACGCGTTCATATGGACATCGGCAAGGTCGATCCGGCCCGAGACGTCGGCCACGGTGCTGCCGGTCCTGAGCGTGCCCCCAGCGAGGTAGGGTACCGGCGACGGGTTCTGGCGGTTTGAGCCGTCATCAAGGACTATGAAGCGCTCCGCTTCGTCGTACGGAGTGACGCACGTTCCGTTGTTCGGATGAAAGACGCGTCCGCCTACGGCCAGCGTGACCTGTCCGTATCGGCCCAGGAAGTAGTTCTGGGCGACCGTGAACTCCTGCCTGAACTCGACATGCGCACCATCAACACCGTCGAACGATACGAAGGGCAGCGGAACCGTGCCTTCGTCGGACGATCCGCCCGGACCCAGCACCGGACAAGCGTCTGCGACCGCCACATCGGCAGTACCCGCCTTGAAGCTGCCGGGCCCGGCGGGCTCGCGCAGTGCGATGGACAGCGCGATAACGGCGGCGATGGCAACAAGGGTGACCGGTAACCACTTCGGCATGCTTGGACCATTATCGCCCGCGGAACCGCCTTGCGCACTCAGTCCTTGTCTTTCACCCAGTCTCCCTTGTCATTCTTCTGGTACTCCTTCTTCACCGCGGCCCACGCCACCTTGTGCGACACCTCCTCGCGTGAGGCGTCGCCGCGGCGATCATCCTCATCCTTGTACTGGTCCCAGGCACTGTTGTACGCGGCCTGATAGATCTCCTGAGCGTGCTTCGGCAGGCTGTCGCGCACGCTGTCCGGCAGATCCGAGAGTCTGTCATAAGGCATGGTGCTACCTCCCTGGATGCATTGTCCCGGCCGGACAGCCACGACACCTTGCCGCAGGCCCCATTCGTCCTCACCCGGTGGCATGCCCACAGGCGGTAGATTGGGCCGGTGCGTTCCCGCTCTCGCCTCCTTCAGCTGCTGACCTCCGGCAACACGCTCCTGCTCGCCGGGGGGAATCCTGGCCTTCGCCTGGGCGAACTCGCCCCTGTCCGGCGCTTACCTGGACATGCTCGGCACGGCCGTGCGGGTCGGCCCCCTCGACATGTCGCTCCTGCACTGGGTGAACGACGCGCTGATGGTGCTCTTCTTCCTGCTCGTCGGCCTCGACCTCAAGGACGAACTCGTCCTCGGCGAGCTCTCCAGGCCCGCCAAGGCGCTGCTGGCGGTGTTCGCCGCCCTGGGCGGGATGGCCGTGCCGGCACTCGTCTACCTGGTGTTCAACGCCGGAGGCCCCGGGCAGTCCGGCTGGGGGATCCCGATGGCGACCGACATCGCCTTCGCCCTCGCCTGCATCCACGTGCTGGGCGCCAGGGTACCCGCGGGCCTGCGGGTCTTCCTGATGGCACTCGCCATCGTCGATGACCTGGGCGCGATCGTCGTGATCGCCGTCTTCTACTCGGGCGGACTCAACGCCGCACCGCTGCTGGCAGCAGCCGGGATCATGGCGGTACTCCTGCTGCTTAACCGCGTCGGGATGCGCAACCTTGTACCCTACATGGTGCTCGGCATCGCACTCTGGTACTGCTTCATGCAGGCCGGCATCCACGGCACGATCGCCGGCGTACTGCTCGCCTTCACGATCCCGCTTGGTGCTGATCCCAGGACCGGGCCCCTGCACCGCCTGGCCGGACGGCTCCAGCCACTCGTTCAGCGACTCGTGCTGCCGGTCTTCGCGCTGTTCAACGCCGGGCTTCCGCTGGCCGGGGTGTCCTTCGGATCAGTCACGCTCGGCGTCGGCGCGGGCCTGATCCTCGGAAAGCCCGCAGGCATCCTCGCGGCCAGCTGGCTGGCGGTGCGGCTCGGCCTGGCTCGGCTGCCCACCGGCGCGGACTGGTCCAGGGGCCTGGGCGTCGGCTTCATCGCCGGCATCGGCTTCACCATGTCCCTGTTCATCGCCCAGCTCGCATTCCCGGCCGAGGCGCTTTACGACGAGGCCCGCCTCGGGGTGTTGCTCGGGTCCCTCATCTCGGCCTCGATCGGCGTCGCACTGCTGCTGCGACCGCCGCGCGATTCCGGCACTGCCGGCAGGCGTTCCGGGGCCTCCCGGAACGGGGAAGCGTTGTAGTATGTCCGGCATCCGGCGGGTCGAAAGGCCACCCGCTCAGATACTGGAGGAACAACTGTGAGAAGTACGTTCGTTAAGCTCCTGGCCGGCGGCCTCGTCGCCTCCCTTCTACTTGTCGGCAGCGCCGCAGCCCAGGTCGAACCGCTCGATCCGCCGGAGCGCGTCAACGTCGCTTACGTCCCGATCATGAAGTTCGCAACGATGTACGTGGCCGCCGAGCGCGGCCTGTTCGAGAAGTACGGCCTGGACGTCGAGATCAACCGGGTCGCCTCCGGCACCGAGGCGATCGCCTTCCTGACCGAGGGCCAGATCGACGTTGGCGGCATCGCCATCGTCACCTCGCTCTGGAACGGCTGGAACCAGGGCCTGGACATCCGCGTCATCGCACCGGGCGGCCTCGAGCCCTTCGAAGACAGCCCGACCCGCCTGATGGTCCGCACCGACCTCGCCGAGTCCGGGGCGGTCACCGATGTGGCCGACCTGCAGGGCCGCAACGTCGCCGTGGCGGGAGGACCCGGCTCCGGTGGCGAGTACCTGGCGGCCAAGGCGCTCGAGCGCGGCGACCTCACGATCCGCGACGTGAACCTGCTCAATGTCGGCAACCCCGACATGCCCGCCTCGTTCGAGGGCGGCGCCATCGACGCAGGCATCCTGGGTTCGCCCTACGCCCAGCAGGTGGAAGAGGCGGGCTTCGCCGTCACTCTGGCCACCGACCTCACGCCGGGCGCGATGACGGTCGCGTTCGTCGCCTCGGACAACTTCGTGAACAACCGCCCCGAAGTGGCCAACCGCTTCGCGCTCGCGCTGCTCGAGGCCGCCCGCCTCATGCAGGGCGATGACTTCCTGTCGGAAGCAAACGTCGACGCGTACCTCAGCTTCGTCAGCGCCACCCCCGAGGCCGTGGCCGGCGACGCGCTGCTCGTGTTCGATCCTGACCAGGCGATTCCGGTGGCCGACCTCCAGGACGTCGAGACCACCCACCGCGAGAACGGCCGCACCGAGTACTCCGAGCCCCTTGACCTGAGCGACGTGGTCAACGAGAGCTTCGTGAACTGGGCACTCGAGGTCGCGGGACCGTACGCGGACTGAGCGACAAGATCGCGAAGATCAGAGCCTCGAACGTCACCAAGACGTTCGACACCACCTCGGGCACCTCCATAGCGATCCAGGATTTCAACCTGGAGGTGCCCGAGGGCCAGTTCGTCTGCATCGTCGGGCCCAGCGGCTGCGGCAAGTCGACCTTTCTGCGCATCCTTGCCGACCTGACGCCACTCACATCGGGCAGCGTCGAGATCGCACCAGGCAAGCCCGGCAAGCCGCTCAACAGCGTCGTGTTCCAGGAGTACGCGATCTTTCCCTGGAAGACCGTGATCGACAACGTGGCGTTCGGCCTGCAGATGCGCGGCGTGCGCAAGGCCGAGCGCTACGCCGTCGCCGATGAGTGGCTGACGCGGGTGGGCCTGCGGAAGTTCCGCGAGTTCTACCCTTCGCAGCTCTCGGGCGGCATGAAGCAGCGCGTGTCGATCGCCCGCGCACTCGCGACGGATCCCGAGGTGCTGCTGATGGACGAGCCGCTCGGCGCCCTCGATGCCCAGACGAAGACGGTTCTGCAGGGCGAGCTGCTGCGCATCTGGGAGGAGCACCGCAAGACGGTCGTGTACATCACGCACTCGATCGACGAGGCGGTGCTGCTCGGAGACAGGGTCGTGATCATGACCGCGCATCCGGGCACGAACAAGACCGAGTTCATGGTGGACCTGCCCCGGCCGCGCGGCATCGAGGCAACTTCCACGCCTGAGTTCGCCTCCATGACCGGACGCATCTGGTCCGCGCTGGAGGATGAGGTGCGCAAGGCGATGGAAGCCCAGCTGTGAGCGGTTGGCCGCCAATCCTCGCCTGGTCCGTCGCGGGACTGGTGCTTGTGGCCTTCGTGCTGGTCGCCGACCGGCTCGGGTCGCGCGTGCGCCAGGGCGCGATGCGCGCTTACAACCGCACGCTGGCGATCGCCTTTCCCGTGCTTCTGCTGGCGATGTGGGAGGTGATGGTGGGGCAGGGCTTCATAAACGGCCGCTGGTTCCCGGCGCCGACCAGCATCGCGACCGCGCTGTGGGACATGATCGTCACCTACGACCGTTTCAACAACACGAGCCTGCTGGGCCGACCATGGCTGATACCCGAGGTATGGCCGGAGGAAGGCTGGGCCGGCGTGCGCCGCCTCTTCGGCGAGAGCCACGTGCTCGCCACGCTCGGACGCGTCGCCGGCGGCTTCCTGATCGGCGTGCTGCCCGGCGTCCTTGTCGGCATGGCCATGGGCCTGAACCGCACGATCCGTCAGATGCTCGACCCGATCATGTCTGCCCTGTACGTGTTGCCCAAGATCGCGATCTTTCCGCTGATGATGCTCATCTTTGCCAACCCGTTCGGCGAGGGTCCCAAGGTGGCCGTGATCGCCATCACGGCGTTCTTCCTTGTGGCGATCAACACGATGGCCGGCGTACGCGGCATCGAAAGCGTGTACATCGAGGCGGGCCGCAACTACGGTGCATCGAGCCTGCAGATGCTGCGCCACGTGATCCTGCCCGGAGCACTGCCGATCATCTTCTCGGGTCTGCGCCTGGCGCTCGGCTCCTCACTCATCGTGATCGTTGCCGTGGAGTTCATCCGTGCCCAGCAAGGCGTCGGCTTCCTGGTGTTCTATTACTGGCAGATCCTGAGCGTCCCCAAGATGTACGCGGCCCTCTTCGTGGTAATGCTTCTCGGTGTAGGCTTGACGTTCGTCCTGCAGTGGCTCGAGACGCGCGTGATGCCCTGGCGGCGCTGACCCCGACCTGAAAAAGTGACCTGGGCTATACCAGCCCTTGTACCTCATGCTAAGCTTGCCCCTACATCTGGGAGCATTCCGGGCTTCGGCCCGGTTCGCTCCCGGATCGATCAGTTTCTGATCAGCCTGGGGTTATCCACGGTGCCAGCCACCTTCCGGCGGGGCCCAAAATGACCCCCCGACCGGGCGGAAGGGACTTGGCAGCGCATGACGGTTCTGGTGGCAGTGGACAGCGAGAGCGGCAACACGTTCGAGATGGCACTCGAGATCCGTGACGCCATGCGCTCGGCCGGGATGAGCGTGCACCTGCACCGCATCAACAGCCGCGCTCCACTCAGCCTTGCCCGCGCGCCCGGACTCGCCTTCGTGGGCACCTACACCTGGGGTTACGGCGAGCCACCGGAAGACACCGCGCGCTTCATGCGCGAGTACCCGCTGGAAGGATGTCAGGTCGCCTGCTTCGGCAGCGGCGAGACGCAGTGGGGCGAGGAGTACTTCTGTGGGGCGGTCGACCGGCTGATCAGCAGTTACGGGAGCCCCTGGCGGGGCTTCCGGCAGGAACAGATGCCCAACTCGAGGCAGCGCTCTGAGCTGCGCGAGTGGGCGATCGACATTCTGGGTCAGGCCACGGGCCTCCCTGTCGAGATCCGGGAGTTGGTATGAAATGGTTGAGACGGTCAAGTACGATTCCTTCAGCATGCGAGAACTGCGGGGCGAGTGGCTCATCGAGCTGTTCAAGGACAACTGCATGCCGTGCAAGATGCTCTCACGCAGCCTCGATCGCTTCCGGGACAGCACCAACATCCTGAAGGTCCACCTGGAGGACGAAGCCGCCATCCAGCGTGCCGCCGCGAGCCTCAAGGTGCGCAGCGTGCCCACCCTGCTGCTCGTGCGCGACGGCGAGCTCCTGCACCAGAGCGCGGGCTTCAAGACGCCCGCGGACCTCGGTGACCTGCTCGGAGAACACTTCGAAGCCGGACGGGTGCCGGCATGATCGATTCGGTAGCTCGTGCGGAAACTGCGGTCGGCACTGCCTTCGTATCGAAAGACGATCGCAAGCGCAGCCAGCCGTTCCTGCCGGAGCGCCTTTCGGCGTACATCACCAGGCATGCCGAGGGCGTGCTTGATGACACGTACGACCTCGAGGGCCTGCGCCGCAAGGCGACCTCCTTCGTCCTGAGCAAGGGCGAGGTCGCGGCCGATGACCTGGTCGACTACATGATCCGCATCGCCGTCGAGAACACCGATGTGGACGCTCCCGCCTGGAAGTACTACGCCGCCCGGCTCTACCTGAACCAGCTCTACAAGCGCGCCAGCCGCAACCGCTTCTACACCACCGAACTGAAGTACGGCGACTTCTTCGGACTGCTCGAGGCGCTCACCCAGCGGGGCGTGTACGCCCAGCGGCTGCTGGACCGCTACTCACGGCAGGAGCTGATGCTGGCCGGCAGCTGGATCGATCCCGCGCGCGACCACCTGCTCGACTACATCGGTCTGCGCACGCTGGCCGAGCGCTACCTGGCTACCGACAAGGCAGGCGAGGTGTTCGAGCTGCCGCAGGAGCGCTGGCTCGTGATCGCCCTTCACCTCATGAGCGACGAGGACACCGCCACCCGCATGCAGCACGTTGCCGAGGCCTACTGGGCGCTCAGCAACCTGTACATGACGGTGGCGACCCCGACGCTGGCGAACGCCGGCAAGACGTACGGACAGCTCTCCAGCTGCTTCGAGATAGTCGTTGACGACAGCCTCGATGGCATCTACGGCAGCGTCCACGACGCAGCGAACCTCTCGAAGGGCGGCGGCGGCCTCGGCATCTACGCCGGCTTCATCCGCCCGCGCGGCAGCGACATCCGCGGGTACACGGGCACGGCCGGCGGCACGATCCCGTTCCTCAAGCTGTTCGACGCCACCGCCGTGGCAGTGGACCAGCTGGGCGTGCGCAAGGGCGCGATCGCGGTCTACCAGGACGTCTGGCACAAGGACATCCAGGCGTTCCTTGACCTGCGCCTGAACAACGGCGACGAGACCAACCGCGCCCACAACCTTCACCCCGGCCTCTGCATCCCCGACCTGTTCATGGAACGAGTCGAGCAGGACGGCGACTGGTACCTGTTCGACCCCCACGAGGTGCACACGAAGAAGGGCTTCTACCTGCAGGACTTCCACGACGAGGAGCGCGGCGCCGGCAGCTTCCGCCAGCGCTACGAGGAAGTCGTTCGCGACGCCTCCATCAGCCGCACCATCGTCAAGGCCAAGGCGCTCTGGAAGGCGATCCTGCGCAGCCAGATCGAGACCGGTTATCCATACATGTTCTACCGTGACACCGTCAACCGGGCGAACCCGAACAAGCACGAGGGCGTGATCTACTCGAGCAACCTCTGCAGCGAGATCATGCAGAACCAGTCGGCCACTGTCACCGAGAGCGTGCACCTGGATGATGGCTCTGACCGCGTCATCGTCACCAAGAAGCCCGGCGACATGGTGGTGTGCAACCTGTCGAGCATCACGCTCGGCCGCACCGGGGACGACGACGACGTGCTTGAGCGCCTGATCCGCATCCAGGTGCGGATGCTGGACAACGTCATCGACCTGAACAGCCTGCCTGTCGAGGAGGCGAGGCGCACGAACCAGCGCTACCGCGCCGTTGGCCTTGGCACGAGCGGCTGGCACCACCTGCTGGCCCTCAAGGGGATCGACTGGGAGTCGCAGGAGGCTGTCGACTTCGCCGACGGGCTCTATGAGAAGATCAACTTCCACACGATCCGCGCCAGCAACCAGCTGGCGGTCGAGAAGGGCGCCTATCCCCTGTTCCGCGGCAGCGACTGGGCGTCGGGTGCATACTTCACTCAGCGCGGCTACGACAGCGACGACTGGCAGGAGCTGAGCCGCCAGGTCGCCGCCGGAGGAGTCCGGAACGGCTACATGCTCGCCGTCGCCCCGACTGCTTCAACCAGCATCATCAGCGGCACGACCGCGGGCCTGGACGGCGTCACCGACGTTTACTACGTCGAGGAGAAGAAGGACATGAAGGTGCCGGTCGTCGTTCCCGACCTGACCCCCGAAACCTATCCCTACTACAAGCCCGCGTACCAGCAGGACCAGTCGTGGAGCATCCGCCAGAACGCGGCGCGCCAGCGCCACGTGGACCAGAGCCAGAGCTTCAACATCTACCTGAACGCCGCCGAGGACGCCCAGGGCGGCGGCAAGAAAGCCGTGAAGCTGCACAAATGGCATCTGGAGGCCTGGAAGGCCGGACTTAAAACCACCTACTACGTGCGGTCGCAGACCGTGATGGCCGAAGAGTGCGTCTGGTGCGCGAGCTGAGTTGAGGGCCCAACCATCAGCGGGAATCCTGAGGGGAGTGCTTCGACCAGACTCCCCTCGCCCGTTAGCAGTCAGACGGGTCCGAGGTTCCGATCAGCGCCTGCTCAGCAGGAGGACGATCGCCTCTCCTGCGACCTCTTCGCCACCGCTGCCTACCTCGACATCCCCGAGCGCTTCGTCGAAGTGGATCCGGCCGTTACCCGTCACGCTCACTCCCTTGCCAAGCACGGAACCATAGATCTCGCCACTTCCAGAGAACTCCACGTTCGTGAAAGGCGCGTACACCGTGGCGACCAGCTTGCCGTTACCAGACAGTTTGACGCCCTTGGGTTGCCAGCCAGAGAGCGAGTCCTGCTGAACCGAGGAGAAAATCGCGAAGGCTGGCACACCCTCGGTATTGACCACATTGATGTCGTTCATGCGAAAGCTGCCGCTCAGTTCGGTTGTGCCGGTCACGAACACGGTGAGGGAACTGTCAGGTGCGATCGTAAGGGCTGCATCGCCAGCGATTTTGAAGTCCCCATCGACGAACATGACCACGTCGCCACCCGCGATTTCAAGTCGCCCGTTGCTGGCGAAATCCACATCATTGAACTTGTATACGGTTGACCGGAAGGCGTCATCGAAAACATGGGCCTGCTGCGGCGTGAACTCGCTTGCGACCGTCCAGGCCTTGACGTTGTGCGTGTCATCGTAATGCGAAACGTTGTCAGGGGTGATCCTGAACTGGGTCGTCGGCCATCCTGCCGTCAACGTTGCATTATCGGTCGGAAGGCCGCTGAAGCGCTCAACATACGATGGAAGGCCGATGGGGTCGCAGTCCATCGGAGGGACGGGCGCGTTAGGCGATGGGCTGCCATGCTCGCGCGTCACTCCTTCGACGTGGCGGATGGCATGGTTGTTGTGCGTGTAACTGACAGTGCCCCCTGCCAATGCGTTCTGGCGCACCCTCGCTCCGGTGTTGGTGAAGGTTATGTCCCCTCCAGCAGTAGCATTCCCGTTGATCGTAGCGCCATTGGTGATCCGGATGTCGCCGTTCGCACTGACGCTCCCGGCGATCCTGGCTGTATTGCTGATCTCGAGCCTGCCGGCCGTGATCACGTTACCGGCGTAGTTGGTACTTGCCGTCATGCTGATATCACCGGTGGCGTGAATATCGCCGTGTACGGCAGAGCTGCCGGTAGCCAGGAACGTGCCGGTCGAGTACACGTTTCCGTAGATCGGAGCGTTGCCCCTCAACTCCGCCAGCCCGTCAGATCCAAGCAGCTGGACATGCGCACTTCTTCCTGGCGAGCCTGCATCGTAGCTGCCCGTTCTGGAATCAAAGCTGTCTATCTGCCCGCTTCCGCGAAGGTCCACGTAGTCACACGCCTGCACAACGCCTGTGAACGGTCTAACGCCAGAATTGACCCCGTCACTGGTGAACGCGATCACGGCCTCACTCATGTAGCGCGCGTTCCTGGGCCCGAGTCCCTCGACCTCGATCAGCGCGATGTTGCCGTCCCAGACGGGCTCCCTTGTCAGCCTGTAGTCTACCGTGCCCCCACCAGGCAGCAACACGCTCGGCTGGGGCATGGAGGCAGGTAGCCTCCCGGTGGCGGCAACCTCGTTCTGCAGTGCGACTATTACGGCATCAATCCCCGCCTCGGCGTTGGTCCTGGCTACCGAGTGGCTCACCAGGTTCTGTGACACCATCAGGTTCGAGTTGGTCAGCATCAGAGTGCCCATACCGATGATCATGATCGCGAATGTGACCAGCAGTACGCTGACCAGTGCAATTCCATTGTTTTTATTCATGGTCTCGTCACCGTAAATTCCTCAACCCGCTCAGCTCCACCCTGAACGTAGGTCAATCTGAGCTCCAGTCCTTTCGTGCTTTGTGGCGAGATCGGTGCCGGACTCGGATCGGCAGAGAAACCACTCACGAAGCCGATAACAGCAAGCGCAGCCACGCCCTCGGCGATCGGTTGTGCCTGGGAATCTTCACGTTGCCGCCAGAGGATGCCGTTCTCTACGCTATACGTCACGGCTGTTGCCGACATGTCATCAGCCGCCTCAGCGTAGCGGACAGTCAGGCTGACGAGGGGATGGCTGTCTTCGACTTGCTGACCGAGCTGAAAATCGAGCGCCTCGAAACCCGCGCTGACGTGCCTACCCGCGAATCCGGCCTGTGAGAAGTCCCTCTGGATCGCCTGCACGGCAGTTCGCAACTGTCCACTTGCTTCCGTGACAGCGCGATTGGTCTCATAAGCCCGGCTGCTGCTTACGTACATGCCTCCCAGCGTGCTCAGCAGTACAACGAGAATGGCCCCGGCAATCAGCAGCTCGAGGAGCGTGAATCCGGATTGGGTTTTCACGGCGTCTCCCCCATGACCAGCGTATTCAACACGACACTATGGCCTTCGTTGACGGCGGTCACCGTTATCGCCCACGCCTGGGCAACTGAACCTGCCGCGCAGACCAATTCACTGCCAGCCACGCTGCAGGGGACGGCCTCGTAGACGCAGTCTCCCGCGAAGCTCAGTGGACAGTCGGCGGACCCTTCGGCTCCCGAACCTGCGCCGTATTCGTGGCGGAGCGCTGCGATTGCGCTCCTCGCCTCCGCATCAAGGTCCTGGACTATCTGTGAAGTCCTGGTTGCCCGCAGCCCGTTAGCCTGCAGCGCCCCGGCACCGATGATGCCGACTGCGAGGATCAGTATCGCCAGCACGACTTCGACAAGCGTGAGACCTCCAGAGTTCCTCATTCGACTGACACCGCTCCTCCGCCGCCGACACGCACGGTCGTAGAACCGCGGCCGTCAGATAATGTGTAGGTGAGACCATTCAGAGAGATCGGGTTTCCTGCGCCAGCGCAGGTGATCGGCTGCCCGGTCTGGCTCCAGCGAAAGGCTTCGCCGCTGACCGTGACCTGCGGGTAATCAGCCATCGACAGCGTCCGTACCGGCGTTCCGGAGCATGCGCCCTCGGTGGTTACCAGCTGACCTTCGACCAGGCTCACGCCGACGGGCCCGTTGAGCCGGATCGCGTCGAAGCGGGCCTGCTGCAGGAACGCCTGTACCGAGTTGGTGGCGAGCCTGAGCGCGGGCGGCCGCAGGTTCGGAATCGCGATTCCGAGCAGTACGCCAAGCACCGCAAGCGTGATGACGACCTCGATGAGTGTCAGACCCGCCTGAGAGCGGCGGCCTTCCGGGAGGACGGTGATTGATGGTTCAGTTACTTTGGTGTGTGCGGGTTGGCACATGCAGCCGACCTCCTTCTGAGCACCAGTATCTGTCAGCGGGGATGACGGGAAACTTACAAGGGTTGGGGCAAATGTCCCGTTGGCAGCGGCCTTATCGGTTCCGCAGCTTCGCATAGGCTGCGTTGATCCCCTTCATCTTCTCCTCTGCGAGCGCCCTGAACTCCGGGCCAAGGTTCGCCACCCGATCCGGATGGTATTGGCTTGCCAGCTTGCGGTATGCGGAGCGGATGGTGTCTGAGTCTGCGCCTCGGGGCACCTGCAGTACCTCATGCGGATCAGGCTCGGACGGCAGCGGTCGGGCCGGCTGGGCCGAATGGCTGCGTCGGGAGCCGGAGTAGCCCTGCGAGGACGAGGTGCTGTACCGCGCGCGCGAGGATGCGTGCTGTGCCCGCCGGTATGCCTCGGCGGATGCCTGGGCGTGCGCGGCGGCGGCCGCTTCCTGGTGCATGCGCAGGTACTGGTCCCGCAGGGTCAGCCAGATGCGCATCTTTGCCCGGTAATCCCGGACCATATAGGCGTAGACCGCGAGCAGCACGATGAATCCGACGACCAGAAACGGATGTGGCGCCTGGGTCATTGTCACGAAAACGAGGATGAGCGGCAGGAGACAGCCACAGCCGGGCGCCGTCGGGCGCGGCGGCATCACCATGGTATCGGCTGGTCAGTCGTTTGCTGGTGAGCGCTCATCTGGTCACCGGACAATATCGCACATCAGCCGCTCAAGACGTTTCACGTGCGCTCGCCGTAATCTGTCCGGCTGAATTCAGATGTCGTCGAAGCCGTCGTCCGCCCCCACCTTGCTGTACTGCCGCACCTTCTGCTCGAAGAAGTCGGTCTTGACGCCGTCGAAGTTGTCGACGTACGCGCGGATCCAGGGCATGCTGTTCTGGCTGACGCCCTGATAGAGCTCGTCCATGCCGAGCATGCCCACCATCTTGTTCGCGCGGTACTGCACGTAGCTCTCGAACTCGTCCAGGTCGATGCCGACGATCGGGGCGAGCAATGGCCTGCTCAGTTTCATCTCGCCATCGACAGCCTGGATGAATGAGTCCCTGATGTACTCCTCGAGCTGATGGGTATGAAGCTCGGGGTTCTCGCCCAGGACCGAGCGCAGCAGTTCAGTCAGGAACTTCGTGTGTACGAGCTCGTCCTTGTTGATGTAGCTGATGATCGTGCTTGTGCCGACCATCTTGCCCTCGCGGGCGAGGTTGTAGAAGTAAGCGAAGGCGCCATAGAAGTGGATGCCCTCAAGGATCAGGCTCTGCAGGATCGCGCGCACGTAGTTCTCGGCGCTCGGATATGCGAAGAACGAGTCGTAGGCGAGCATGATCGGACGGTTCCGCTCGTGAATGGACTGGTCGGTGCGCGCGCTCTCGAACACCTGCCACTCGCCCTGCCAGTCGGTGAGGCTGCTAAGCACGTAGCTGTAACTCTGGTTGTGGATCACTTCCTGCTGGGCGATGAATATCAGGTTCGACTGCGCTGCCGGGTCGGTCGTGAACTCCGCGAGCTTGAATATCAGGCGCGCCTGGGGGGCGTCCAGGGTTGCGAGCAGCCCGATCAGGTAGTTGAACGCGTGACGTTCATCAGGGGTAAGCTCCTTGTAGCTGCGCTGATCGTCGTTCAGGCTGATCTCTTCGGGAATCCAGAAGTTGCCCTTCAGCTGCTTGTAGATCCGGTTGAAGCTGGGGTACGCGATGTCATCCCAGTTCAGTATTCCGGACGCCTCTCCGTTGATGATTCCGGTGCTCTTGTTCGGGTGGACGGGCTCCATGATACGGAGCTGCTTCAGCTTGGCCATGGGCCGATTGTACCCGCAATCAGGCGAAAGCTGCACCACATGTATTATCCAAAGCAGACCTGCATACAATATGATGACCTGCGCCGCCGGTGCCGGCGGCGCAGGTCATGCCGAAGTGCCCGGGCCTCAGTAGATGCCCAGGCCGTATACGTCGCTCGCGAGCCTGCGGGCGAACTCGGGGAAGCGGGGACCGATCCAGCGCACGGTGTTGTCGGTAACATAGACCGCCTCGTTAATCCCGGCACCCGTGAGCGCGATACTCGGCAGCTGCAGGAAGCCCTCCACCCCTCCGAGGTTGTCGTATACGCGCTGGAGCATCACGACGACGTCGGGATTTGCCGTCACGACCGCCTCGGACGTGATCACTACGTGCGCGTCGTTCACCCAGGCGCCAGCGTCAACCAGGCCAGCGAGCCTGAGGAGGATGCCGGGGCCGGTGTTTGGACCCCCGTAGATGGTCGTGTCGCCGACCGAGTGAGAGTAGATGAACAGGGCATCGACCCGATCGGAGCGCGCAACGAGCGCGTCCAGCTCCACCTCGAGGTCCTCGACTTCCTGCTGTATGCGCGCTATGAGCTGCCCACCCGCCGCATCGAGTCCGAACGCCTCGGCCAGCAGTTCGATACGGCTGTAAAGACCCGGCAGGCCTCCGGTTGCAGTGTCGCGGACGACGAGGACATCGAGTCCGGCGGAGCGAAGCTGCTCTGCCTTCTCTGGAGTCATGTTCTCCTCGCCCGCGATGACCAGGTCCCCGCCGAGGCTGAGGACTCCCTCCACGCCCCAGTTGACGAAGTGTCCGAGGTCGGTCAGGTCGTTCTCGGGAAAGGTCGAAGCTCCGTCGCGCGCGATTATGCGGTCACCGAGGCCAAGCTCGTGCATGATCTCGAATACGGTGCTGTTGATGACGATGACGGCCTCGGATCCTGCCGCGTCCACCGTGAAGCCATCGCTGCCGGTCACGCTTGCTGCGAACGCCGCACCTGCAAGAGTGAGTGCCGCGAGAGTTGCAGTAATCGAAGTGAACCTGAGTTTCATCTGAGCAATACCTCCAGGGAAATTCCGAGTCGCTTACTCGGAATGCAACTAAAGGTATCCGCGCCGCACCGCCCGATGCAACCACGCGCCCTCGTCCACTAATTCAGGGTCAGCCACTATGCTTTCTGTAGCCGCCCCACGAGGAGCGCCGTGCCTGTCGGCGAATCGGCTTCCTGCCGACCCAAAGGTAGTCAGCAGGTACACAGGTACAACGCTGTATGTTGTTCCGCCGGCGATCCGGCCAACGATTAAGCCAACGTAAACAAAACTGCACCTGCGCAAACAGTTCAGGATCACCTCACCTGCTAGCCTTCCCGCAGGAGGGGCCAATCATGCATAGGAGATCACTGCTAGCGCTTCTATCACTCGGGCTGGCAGCACTGCTCGCCGCTTGTGGAGGTACCGGTGACGGGCCACCAGGGGGAGATCCGCCACCCGGCGGTGGCGACACCGGAGAAATCAGGGGCTTCGTCAGGACTCCCACCGTTGCCAGGAGCGTCAACGGCACGGAAATCAGTATCTGCACGGCCGGCAGCGCCTGCAGCACGTCTGCCAGCGTGCTCGCCAGCTACACGGTGCCACATGATGGACCCCAGGCACCGTTCGGCTTCACCAACCTGTCCGAGGACGGCAGCTACGACCTGGTGGCCGTCAAGGAGCTGACCCTGGAGTCCGACGAGCATCCGGGCGGCCAGCAGCCGGACATCCGCTACTATGCCATCGCCCGTTCCGTCCCTGCCGGGGCTGACGAGGTCACCCTGCAGCTGCAGCTGGAGGCGTCCCGACCGACCAACGGCACCGCCGTTGTGACCGGTACGGTGGAGCTGCCCGGACACCTCGGCACGGCCGACCTGATAGCCGGTGAAGAAGCGGGGCTGCTGGGCGCTGCCGCCATCCCCGGTCACGCGGCCACGCGGCCGGGCGTGAACGAAGACGGACCGCCCGAGGCGGCCGACGGCGGGCTTTCTGCCCTGAACGAAAGCACGACACCGGAAGTCATCCCGGGCGAGATCGTGGTTTCATTCGAAGAGCACATCCTGTACAGCCAGGCGACCCTCTCGACCCTCAGCGCGGCGGGCGTAACCCTGCAGCACCTGAGTGGCGGGTCCGAAGGCGAGCTGCACCTGTACGCTGCCGAAGGGCTTGACCAGGCGGCTACGATCGCGCTCGCAAGGGAGTTGAGGACACACCCGCACATCAGGACGGCCATGCCGAACTGGCGGCTCCACACCTTCAGGGTTCCCAACGACACTGAGTACCCGCTGCAGTGGCACTACGGCGCCCTCAACCTCGAGGCGGCCTGGGACATCGAAACGGGCAGCACCAATCCGGTGACGGTGGCAGTGGTCGACACCGGCAGCATCAGCCATCCCGACCTGGCTTTCACCGGCGGTTACGACTTCGTCAGCACCGGCGGGCGCGACCCTGACCCGACTGATGAGGGCGACTCGTACCACGGAGCCCACGTGGCCGGCACGGTAGCCGCCAGGACGGACAACGGACTCGGCGTCGCCGGCGTCAGCTGGGGCGCGACCCTGGTGCCGGTGCGGGCGCTTGGCATCGACGGTTCCGGCAGCTCATTCGACATCCTCGACAGCGTCCTGTGGGCAGCCGGCGAGTCAGTCGCAGGCGTTCCGTCCAACCCGCATCCGGCGGACGTGATCAACCTCAGCCTGGGAGCCGACCTCGGCGTTACCTGCGCAGAGGCACTGGGCGGGAGCGACACGTTCTTCAGCGACCTGAGCAGCCGGACCGGTGTCATCATCGTGGCCGCCGCGGGCAACACCGGCATAGATGCCCGCCACACGTTCCCCGCGAGCTGCCCGGGCGTAATAACCGTGGGCGCAACGGGCCCCGACGGCCAGCAGACGGCCTACTCGAACCACGGCAGCGTCGTCGACGTGATGGCACCGGGCGGCAACCTTGACCGCAGCTTCACGGGTCCGGACGGCTCCAGGCATGCCGCAGGCATCCTCAGCACGGTGCTCGACCGCAGCTCGGGCCTGCCGACCTACGAGTTCCAGCAGGGCACCTCGATGGCCGCTCCGCACATCACCGGGCTGATCGCGCTCATGCTGTCAGCCGATCCGGGCATGACTTCCGCAGGCGTGCTCGCGGCCCTGCGCGGCGCGGCAAACCCCGTGCCCGGCTGCCGCCCGAACTCTTGCGGCGCTGGCCTGGTCGACGCCGCGGCGGCACTTGGTGGCGGAGCACCTGGCGAACCGCCGCCGCCACCCCCGGTGACATCGGCCCCGCTGTTCATCCAGTTCGACTACTGCCTGAACGAAGACTGTAACCAGGTCGACTACGACCTCACCCAATACGTCAGGTTCGACGGGCTTGACGCCTCGGTCGTGGAGTACGTCATCTGGGACCTGGAACCGGGCACCTACTTCGTCTGGGCGCTCCTGGACCTGAACGATGACGGGCTCATCAACCCCGACGAGTACGTTTCCGATCACGGGCACATCACAGTGCAACCCAACTCGGTGACCCCTGGCGTAGACATACGCCTCGAAGCGTACGTGGACTGAGGGAAGGAAGGGGGGGCAGCCATGGCCGCCCCCCAAACCCAAACCACACCCCCCGACAGATCAGGCCGGAAGCGACCTGAGCCAGCTCGTCAGCAGACGAACGCCGTAGCCGCTGGCGCCCTTGGCCGCATAGGCATGGCCCTTGTCGGACAACGCCATGCCGGCGATGTCGAGGTGCGCCCACGGATAGCTGACGAACTCCTTCAGGAAGGCAGCTGCCGTCGAGGCTCCGCCCGGCCTGCCGCCCGAGTTCTTCATGTCCGCAACGCGGGACTTGATGGCTTCGCTGTGCTCGGGATAGATCGGGAGTGGCCACGCCCGTTCCGAGGATGCATCGGCCGCCTTGAGCAGCTGGTCCCGCAGGGCGTCGTCGTTACCGAACAGCCCCGCAGCAGTGTCCGAGCCGAGCGCAACGACGCACGCGCCGGTCAGCGTTGCGAGGTTGACGACGGCGCTCGGCTTCAGGCCCGCCGCATGCACGAGGGCATCGGCCAGCACCAGCCGGCCCTCGGCGTCGGTATTGACGACTTCGATGGTCTTGCCGTTGCTCGCCGTGAGCACGTCACCCGGGCGGAAGGCCGCGCCGTCGGGCATGTTCTCGGTGCATGCGGCGATGCCGATCACCCGGCGCGCGAGCCCCAGCTCGCCAACCGCCTTCATGGTTCCCAGGACCGCGCCGGCTCCACCCATGTCCGAGATCATGTTCTGCATGTTCAGGGCCGGCTTTATCGAGATTCCACCGGTATCGAATGTCAGCCCCTTGCCGACCAGCACTACCGGCTGCTCGTCGCTGCCTCCCGGATTGTGCTCAAGGACTATGAACTGTGGTTCGCGGGCCGTACCCTGCGAGACCGCCGCGAACGCACCCATCTCCTGCGCCTCTGCCCAGGCGCGGTCACCGACGAAGACGCTCATCGCGTGTTCCTCGGCGATGGCACGCGCGCTGGCCGCCAGGTACTCCGGGATCACCACGTTGGATGGCCCGTTGACCAGGTCCCTGGCCAGCGACACGCCTGCGCTGATCGCGCGCGCGGTCTCGGCACCTCGGCTCACTTCTTCCAGGCGCGACTCATCCGCCTCGACCAGCAGCAGCTGCTGCGGCTGGGACTTGCCCGGCTCCTGCTTCTTCGCTTCATAGCGGTAAAGGCCGAGCAGCATGCCCTCGGCGGTTGCCTGCGCAGCTGCCTCGGCCTCCAGCCCGCCGACGCCCGCGCCGTGAACCACGCTCGCGATGACTTCGGCACCCAGCGACCGGGCCTTGCGCGCCGCAGCACCGGCTGCCCGGCGCGCGGCTTCGACGTCGAACGCATCGCGGTCCCCGAGCCCCGAAACCAGGACCCGCTTAGCAGCGATGGCGCCGCGTGGATACAGTGCGAACACCTCGCCGGCCTTGCCGGTCAGGTCACCCTGTGCGATCAGCTCGCTGATGGCACCTCCGAGCGCCCTGTCGAGCGCTCCGGTCGCCCCGCCTGGCTCCGTGACACCACTGAAGAGGTTGACTATGACAGTATCGGCAGCGACCGACTCGAGTCGCCCGTGAATGGCTTTGATTTCCAAGGCTTCCTCCTGCCAGACAGCCTACACCCGGCGGACACGAAGGCCCGTCCGCGGGTTCAGGCGCGCCGGAGCACGTAACTCCCGTTCCTGAACCCGACCGCCTCAAAGCCGCGGCCGAAGTAGTGCAGCATCACGGCCCGCACAGCCTCGCGCCACGCGACCGCCTGAGAGGGCCTCGAAGCGAGAATCGCGTCGAGATCGTTCGGAACTGCGACGAGCACCTCGGGGCCAACCAGCTCCAGCCTGGTGCGTCCCGGCAGGCCGTCGGGCCCGGCTGCCAGCGCGCTCGGCAGATCGCCGTTGCCGCTTGCGGCAGTGCGCTCGCGGGACAGCCACCAGGTGACCAGGAGACGGTCGCTGTCCAGGTCCGCGTTCTGGGCGTCGGCCATGAGGCCGTAATGTCGCACCTCGTAAATCGAGGTGGTCGCGCCGAGTTTCTCGAGGTTCTGGTAGGCGTTCAGGCCACGCAGCGGATCGAAGGTCCAGGTCATGAGTTCGATGCCTGACTCGAGGCACTGACGCGCCTGCTCCCGCTTCAGCATTGCTCCTATGCCGTGGCCCCTCCACTGCGGGAGCACGCCGAGTACGTGCGAGTGGTGCAGCCAGTGGTGGACGCCGCCGAGCTGGCGCCTGCCGAGGAAGCCGAAAACGAAGCCGGCGAGCTCGTCTCCGACGAAAGCTCCGATCGCGAGGCCGCCCATGTGCGTGGCCGCCCGCAGGATCCCCGGTGGGACGACGCCCTGGCCCCAGATCTGCAGCTCGATCCCGGTGCAGCGTTCGAGCTCCTCCATCGTTTCCAGCGTCCGCAGTTCGACCTTTCCCACGAACCGAATTATAGCTTCAGCGGCGCAATTGTGCGGAGGTTACGGAAATTATCCCGTTCGCCCGTTACAAAGGCGAGCATGGGAGCAGCGGCTTCCGGAGGAGGAACAACGATAATGCGCAAGATCATGATTGCACTGTTCATGGCCGTACTCAGCCTGGCGGTGGCTCAGGTGGCTACAAGCTTCCCGCAGACAGCCAGCTACGGCATCTTTCCGATCGACTCCAGCGGTGTGGGCGGAAGCATCCAGCTCACCGAGGAGTTGGGCCATACCCGGGTGGCCGTAACCCTGACCGGTATCACGCGTGGTTCGGAGTACCTGCCGGTCCTGTTCGAAGGCACGTGCGGGCCTGACCGCGAGATGGTCGCGGCACTCGCCCCGGTCGGCAACTTCACCAACGACCCGTTCGTGAGCCTCGACCAGCTTGATATCGGCATCAACACGCTCACTTCCGGGCAGTACTTCGTCTACATCTTCCAGGGCAGCGAGATGCCGCCTGAGAACGAGGCCGGCTTCGTGAGCATCGATACCGCCGTTGCCTGCGGCCAGGTAGGACTCGGCGCCAACCGCTGACCGCCGATCCGAGCAGAACCAAAGCCAACGCGGTGGTACCCTGAAGACGGAGGAACCACCGCGTGGGTTTTGAGAACATCAATCCGCTGTACATGCTCCTCGCCGGCGTGATCACTGGTGTCACGGCAGCGTTCATCGTGCGGCTCATCCGCCGCGGCCCGCCCCGCAAGTGAGGACCGGCCGCCAGCTGTTTCAGGAGCATGAGGGGCGCGAGTCTCCCGCCTTCACCTGGCTTGGCCAGCATTCCTTCATCCTCTCGCTGGCCGGACACGTCATCCTGATCGATCCCTTCCTTGCCGACATGCCTGAACGGCTTGTCAGTCCACTATTCGGGCCTGCCGACGCGCAAGGCGCAGTCACGCTGACAGTCTGCACACACGATCACATCGACCACCTCGATCCAGTGGCCGTTTCGGGACTCACCGTCGAGACGGGCACGCACTTCGTCGTGCCACGCGCCTGCCGGGCCAGGATGCTCGACCTCGGTGTGCCCGAGGAGCGACTCACCCTCCTTGACGACGGTGAATCCGCCCGCTTCGGCGAGCTGGAGGCCACGGCCGTGAAGTCGGCGCACGAGAGCTTCGATGTTACGCCCGAGGGGCACCACCCATGGCTGGGGTTCGTCTTGCGTGGCGAAGGCCGCAGCGTGTATCACGCTGGCGACACCGTCTGGTGGGAAGGGCTTCAGGCCAGGCTGCGCAGCTGCGGCCCGCTTGACCTCGCGTTGCTGCCCATCAACGGGCGCGACGGCGAGCGATACCGTCAGGGTGTGCTGGGCAACATGACCTACCAGGAGGCAGCCGACCTCGCCGGCGGCCTCGACCTCGCCCTCCTCGTGCCGACGCACTACGGCATGTTCGAGTCAAACACGGTCGATCCAGGCCTGTTCGCAAGCTATATGGATGCGAAGTACCCGCTCCGGCGCTACCTCCTGCCTGTCCTGAGTGAGATCACAGGATTCTGAACCTGCGGTACCCGCGGCGCTGTAACATGAGGTTCGGCAACAAGGCATGTCAACCACACTGGAGGCAGGTAATGAAACGCAACAGGATCGTCCGCTCTACCCTCCCCCACGCAATCGCACTGGCTGCACTGGCAGCGTTGACAGGAAGCGCGATGGCGCAGCTGGTCGCGCCATCGATCCTTCCGGGCAGCATCGGCCGACTGACACCCTGGGAGCCGTCCGCGGGCATGCTCGACAAGTCGAGCGGCCAGAACTTCAAGGACGGTTCACGCGTGCAGCTGTGGATGTTCGCTGGCAACGAGGGCGAGCAGGTGACCCTTTCCGTCGGAAGCAACGAGTTTGACACGTACCTGACGCTCGTCTCCCCGAGCGGCCAGGTCGTCGACTGGAACGATGACGACTGGAGCGAGTCGGGCGAGTACTGGTACTCATCCACCATTGAGGCGGTCCTGCCTGAATCAGGGCGCTACCTGGCAGTAGTCAGCGGCTGGGCGAGCTTCGACCTCGGTGCTTATGAGATCGTTCTCGGAGTCGGAGGTCCGCTGGTGAAGACACGCGACTTCGAGTCGGCGATCCCGCTCGCGGTACCGGGCCAGGCCAGCGGTGTGCTTGATGCCTCGCTGCCGCCGGTCGGTGAGGGCTTCAGCGGACCCGGCCACGCGTACACCTTCAGCCTTGACCGGGACTACCTCACGGCGATCAGGGCTTGGTCAACAGAGACTGACACGGTCATCGCCCTTTACGACAGCGCTGGGGTTCTGATCGACCTGAATGACGACGACTGGTCCGGCATGTACCTGGATGACGAGCTCGGAAGCTGGACCGATTCCGCACTGACGATGTTCCTTACTGCAGGCGACTATTACCTGGTCGTTGGCACGTATTCGGACTGGGAGCCTTTCGGTCCGTATGAGGTCAGCGTCAAGACTTACGTTGAAGCACCCTGAGCCCGCCGGTTACATGCTGTAAGCAACTCGTCACGTCCGCTCGCGCACAATCATAGGCATGTTGGACCTCGTTTCGACCGAAGTGATTGATGCGCTGCCGCCCGGCCTGCTGGACGCACTGGGCGCCGTGCACCAGGATTCAACGGCGGAGGTGCTTGCAGACATAGAGTCTTGGCTGGCCGGGATCGACTCCAGCCAGCCAGACCTCCTGTACGCCGCCCACACGCGGGCGCTTGCGGCGTGGCGATCCGTCGGTCACAGGGACTCGGTCCGGCATGGCCTCGAGCTCGTCAGCCTGGCCGAAAGGATGGACCGCAACGAGTTCAGGTGTCACGCCCACAGCGAGCTGGCCGAGGCTTACAGGCTGCTCGGCGTGCTCGAGCGCGCGGTCACGCACCTGCGCGAAGCGCTCCGCTTCGCCAGCATGAACGAGGCTGACCAGACGGCCATGCCCTTCCTCCGGCTCGGACTTACCTACCTCGCTCTGGAGCGTCCCGCAGATGCGCTTGCCTGCCTTGAGCGCGCGCGCAACAGCTTCCTTCACCTGGGCCTGGTCAGCAACGCGGCCGAAGCTCTCGTCGGCGAAGCCCGCGCGCTCCTCTCTTTCGGCCAGACAGGTGAAGCGCTTCATCGGCTCGAACGGGCTGAAGCAGGGCTGCGCCTTGCAGAGGCGGACGACGATATGCCGCTGGTGTACCGGCTCATGGGCGAGGCCACGGCCGCTCAGGGCGCAGCCGCGAAAGCAGCAGCCCACTTCCGGCTCGCGCTCCGGCTGCACGAGCAGGGCCACGGACGGCGCTTCGAAGCCGACACTTACCTGGCGTTCGCCTCGTTCCAGCTGGACCGGGGCGATCCGTACACGGCCCGGACCACCCTTGAACACGCGCTGGAGCTGTTTCGCAACCGCGGTGACAGCAGGGGCCAGGCGCAGGCGATCCGAATGCTTGGCCAGGTGTTCGAGAGTGCGGGTGACTTCGCTTCGGCGCTGGCAAGCCTCAAGGAGCACCTGCAGCTGCGCAGCGACATCGAGCAGGAGTCCAGTGAACAGGAGGCGTCGCTGCGGGTCATGCAGCTCGAACGCTCGATCACCCGCGAGTACGCGAGCGCCCGCAAATCCCAGCAGGCACTGGTGGACGCGAACCGGGTCCTGCGTGAGCAGGCCAGCCGACTTGAGCAGCTCAGCAAGACGGATTACCTGACGGGGCTGTACAACCGCAGGTACCTGACCGAGCATCTGGAGGCCGAGTTCTCCAGGGTCAGCTCGGTAGCCGGGCTCAGCCTGATCCTTATCGACATCGATGACTTCAAGTCGGTTAACGACCGTTACGGTCACGACTTCGGGGACCGCATTCTCGAGCAACTCGCTCACCTCCTCGTCGACACGTTCAGGCCCGAGGATGTCGTAAGTCGCTGGGGCGGCGAGGAGTTCGCCGTCGCCGTGCCTGCGCTGAACTGCGGTGAGGCAACCGCCGCGGCAGAGCACGCCCGCAGCGCAGTCGAGAACCACGACTGGTCACAGCTCCAGCCCGAGCTCAGCATCACCATCAGCGTCGGCGTCGCCTGCGCCCTTGAGCCCGCGGTCAAGACCCTGCAGGACCTTCACGCCACGGCTGACAGGCGCATGTACATGGGCAAGGAAGGTGGCAGGAACCGCGTCATCAGCGAGAACGATGAGGTGCCTGCCGGCGACGTATGATGCAAATGTCACATGTGACCAGATGCAACAGTAACTAGCAGCTTCTCATCGTACTTTGCTATTCTTCCTCCTGTCCGGGGGGACAGTGGGAGCAGGAGGCGGCTCAGAGTTCGGAAGAGGTCGGAATTTTAGGCTGCGACGACCATAGCTGGGAGGCATTGGCGAGTCGCAGGCCGGGGAGCACTGAAAGTCCGGTCCGGCGGCAGGCACTTCATACAAGGTGTCTGCCGCCGAACTTTGCCGTCTGGTCTTTCTGATAATTGATTACCATCTACGCTGAATTGCCTGCTAGGATGCGGGCAGCATGAGCAACACCGCAAACACCACAGTCAAGTCACGCAGGCAGACGATGCAGCGCCGCGCGATCATCGGTGCGCTTGAGTCAGCCGGTGGTCCCCTGACTCCTCAGGAGATACTCGAGCGCGCCAGCAGTGAACACGCCGGGCTTGGGCTCGCTACCGTGTACAGGAACCTGAACCTGCTTCAGGCGGAAGGAACCGTAAGCACGGTTCTCCTGCCCGGCGAACCGGCACGCTTCGAGCCGGCAGCTGGGAGCCACGGCCACCATCATCACTTCCGCTGTGACCACTGCAGCGGCGTTTTCGCTCTCGATCAGGCCTGCCCGGTCGAGGTGCTCGAGGGCGTGATGCTACCCGGCGGCTTCCGCGTTCAGGGGCACTCACTCACGTTCTATGGCGTGTGTCCCGCGTGTCAACCGGACGTGCGCTGAGTCTCAGTCAGGCAGGAAGAGGTCCGCGAGCTGAGTCGGCACAGCCCGCGGGGCCAGGGTGTGCTGGGAGGCCTGCTCTATCTGGAGCCTCTCGGCCGCCTTCACGCCGAGGGGCGCCGCCATCAGGAATCCCTGGCCGATATCGCAGCCGATATCGCGCAGGAAGGTCCGCTGGTACTCCGTCTCGATTCCCTCTGCGACCACTACCTTGCTGAGCTTGTGCGCCAGCGCGCAGATCGCCTCGACGATTGCACTGCTGCTGCGACCGCTGTCACCAAGCCGCTGGTCCCGCCTGCCAAGGCCGGAAACGAAGTTCTGGGGGATCTTGAGGCTCGCTACAGGCAGCTGCTCGAGGTACTGAAGGGACGAGTATCCGGTCCCGAAGTCATCAAGTACCGAGCGAACCTCCATGCGCCGCAGTCGCTTGAGTGTCCGCACGACCATCTCCGCGTCCCGGAGCAGAATGCCTTCGGTGATCTCGATTTCCAGGCTGTTGGGCAGCATGCCCGCATCCCCCTTCGCGTCGTTCACGTGGTTGTGAAAATCAGGGTGCATGAACTGCACCGGCGAGACGTTAACGGCCATCCGAACCGGTACAAGTCCCGCGCGACGCCACGCCGCAGCCTGCTGACAGACCTCGCGCAGCAGCCAGTGGCCCAGCTGCACTATCGCTCCGGAATCCTCTGCGATCGGAATGAACTCATCGGGCGTGATCTCGCCAAGTTCGGGGTTATGCCAGCGCAGAAGCGCCTCGAAGCCCACGAGCCTCTGGCTCCTGAGGTCGAACTGGGGCTGATAGCGGACGCTGAACTCGCCGGCCGCCATCGCGTTCAGCAGGCGACCCTCGACATCGAGCTGGCGATTCCGCTGCTGTCGCATGTCATCAGTGGAGAACGTGAAGAAGTTGCGTCCGCCCGACTTGACCTGATACATGGCGCGGTCTGCGAACTTGATGAGCGACTCCACGTTGTCACCATCAGTCGGATACACGCTGATGCCGATGCTCGCACCGATCCGGATCGGCTTGCCTTCGATCTGAACGGGGCTGCCCAGGGTGGCAAGCAGCATTCGCGCCCGGGCCGCGATCGCTGATGTGTTCGCATAGCCGGAGATCGCGAGCACGAACTCATCACCACCGAGCCGACCCACGAGGTCACTGCCGTGGCCATGCCCACTGATGCGAGCTGCAATGCTCTGGAGGAGCTGGTCCCCGATGTCGTGCCCATACGTGTCATTCACTATCTTGAACCTGTCGAGATCGATGAAGAGCAGCGCGACCTGCGTATCACCGTGCCTGGCCGCTTCGAGCAGTCCGGCGAGCTCCTCCTTGAAGGCCGCACGCGTTTGCAGCCCCGTCAGGGCATCGAAGCGCGCGGCGCTGGACGCACGCTCGTGGCGGTCATGCCTTCGCTTCAACGCGGCAACGGTGCCCATCAGTGCCCCGAGCGTGCCCAGCACCAGGAAGAGGAGCTGCTGATCCAGAGTCGGAGGCGCCAGCTGACCCGAGCTGCTCACAACCCAGCCGCCGGCGAAGAACAATGCGCCGGCGATGCCGCCGACCATGGTCCCATAGAACCAGCCGGTAGCTAGCAGGGGCACGAGTGCTAACAGAAGCGACCTGATTCCAAACGACTGAACTGTCAGCGCAATCAACATGATCGCGCCCGTCCACAACATCGCGGTAAGGAGCAGCCTGGTAGTCGCAGTGAGCCGCATGCAATACAGCATGCACCAAAAACTGGAACGGCATTCTTACAGTCGGCCGAATTAGTCCGCACAAAGGCATACCGGAGCCGCTATTCGGTCAGGCCACGGACGCACGTCCCTGTTTCCCGGGGGTACCGGCTGCTATCCTTGAGTCAGCAAGCGTCGGCTGGGAAGCCCATGTCCAGCCAGGCGGGAAACGAGGAGGCGACGATGTACGAACGGATACTGATGCCAACCGATGGAAGTGCCGGCAGTGAGGAAGCCATCCGGCAGGGCCTGGACCTCGCCAAGAAGGTCGGGGCGCGCGTTTCGTTCCTCTATGTGCTGGAGAGCCCGATGGCGCTCTATCAGACACCTGAGTCGATCAGCTACCTGCCACAGCTTTACGATGA
>ERZ869909.554-NODE-554-length-41446-cov-75.812662_pt1 | contig 41446 bp, 42 predicted proteins | sample MGYA00520892_ERZ869909 | MGnify/ENA primary metagenome ERZ869909 (study PRJEB32215, sample SAMEA104723947) | bioreactor metagenome | biome: bioreactor; feature: anaerobic bioreactor; material: water | place: China | collected 2015-03-12 ... | reverse complement strand
CCGGTGGCGCTGGCCGACGAGGTGTTCTATTTCAAACGCCTGATTCGCGAGGCGGCGCTGCGCCACAAGATCTTCGCGACCTTCATGGCCAAGCCGATCGAGGGCGAGCCGGGCTCGGCCATGCATATCCACCACTCGGTCATCGACGCCTCGACTGGGGCGAATATCTTCTCGGATTCGGAAGGGAAATCGACGCAGCTGTTTCACCATTTCATCGGCGGCATGCAGAAATACCTGCCCGCCGTGATCGCGATCCTGGCGCCCTATGTGAACAGCTATCGCCGCTACGTCCCCGATTTCGCGGCCCCCATCAACCTGGAATGGGGACGCGACAACCGGACCACGGGCATCCGCGTACCGGTCTCCAGCGCCGCCTCGCGCCGGGTGGAAAATCGGCTGGCAGGGATGGATTGCAATCCCTATCTGGGCATCGCCGCCAGCCTCGCCTGCGGCTATCTGGGAATGATGGAAAAGCTGGAGCCGCGGCCGGAATACAAGGGCGACGCCTATCTTGCCGAAGACGAGTTGCCCTTTACGCTGGGCGATGCACTTGACCTGCTGGAGGAATGCCAGCCGGTCCGCGATGTGCTGGGCATCGAGTTTTGCGCCGTCTATGAATCCGTGAAACGCATGGAATACAAGGAGTTCCTGCAAGTCATCAGCCCCTGGGAACGCCAGCACCTGCTCTTGAACGTCTAGCAGGCACCAGGAGCCCCTCCCGCCCGTCGCCGCATGCTTGCTTCGCCACCATGCGCCTCCCGTTTGGCCGGGCCGCGTGGCTGCGCCACGCGGCATCAGGGGGCTTCGCCCCCTCTGGGCCTGCGGCCCATTCACCCCCAGGATATTTGAGAACAGGTGAATGGGCCGCAGCCGGTTACTTCATCTGTTCACAAATATCCCGGGGGAGCCCCTTCTGTGCAGCAGAAGGGGTGGGGGCAGAGCCCCCAGACTTTTTCTTCTCAGGTCAATGACTTATGCACTTTCGGTTCACACCGATGCGTAGCCTGCGTTTTCTGGTAATTGGCGCACTCGTCGGGTGTGAAGCGGTTGTGAATCGTTCCGAAGGCACGCCAGAGCACGTCTCGCGATTAGGGTGCGGCAACAAAGGTAGATGTGATCCAGTGGCCGAACGGCACCACCCCGGGCAGCCATTCGCCTTTGGGTGCCCATCCCCCGGTAGCGGCGCCATGTTTGTCTTCTCCCGGTTTCGTCAATGAAGACCAGTCGCGTCGGATCAATGCGCCCCTGATCGCGTTACAACTTGTCGCGGCGGCATTTCACATCCAGGCGTTCACGCTCGTAAATGACCAATGTCTTTTTGGGAAACTGAACCCACAGCCGCGCAGGAACCGCCAAACGGTGTCGCGGCTCACCGAGATTCCATGCCCGGCCAGCATCTCTTGCAGCATCGCCAGCATGATGTGCGGACTCGACCGCAGCTGATCCAGAAGCCAGACCCGGCGCGGTTCAAGAAGGGGCCGACGATAGCCGCTCAACTTTTCAGGGCTCACCGAGCCAGTTTGTGCCGCGCGTTGCGCCCACTTCACCACACTCGACGGCGCTTCACCGAACTGCGCGGTAACACTACGGCAGCCCGCCCCGGATTGCATCGCTGCGACTACACGCTCCCGAAGGTCGTCCGAATACGCTCTCGTCATCCATGCTGGCTTCCCTCACCAGTATGGATTCTGAATTACACCAAACCCAGAATGGAGATCCCCTTCCGATTCAGCGAGAGGCTGAACCGCTCTAGTGCATCCGCTGGCGAGCGGCGCGGCGCATCAGGACGCCTGCCGTAATCACGGCAACAGACACGAGGGCGATGATGATGGTCGCAAGCGCGTTTACATCCGGGCTGACCCCCAGCCGCACCTTGGAGAAGATCACCATCGGCAGTGTCGACGCCCCCGGCCCTGATACAAAACTGGCGATCACCAGATCGTCGAGTGACAAGGTAAAGGCCAACAACCAGCCTGAAACCAGCGCGGGAGTAATCACCGGTATGGTTATGTCAAAGAACACCCGCACCGGTCCTGCCCCCAGATCCCGGGCGGCTTCCTCAAGACTTTCATCCATGTCGCGCAGCCGCGATTGCGCGATTACCGCCACGAAGGCCGCGCAGAAAGTGGTATGCGCGATAACCACCGTGATCACTCCTCGGCTGGGAAACAGGCCGTTGGTCAGGGCGAAGCTGTTGAACAGGTTTTCCGTCGCCACGAACATCAAGAGAAGCGACAGACCGGTGATCACCTCGGGCATAACCAGCGGCGCAGTCAGCATCGCCATCAGCAAAAGTCTGCCCCAGAACCTGTCGAACCGCACCAGCACGAAGGCCCCCAGCGTGCCGAACATCGTTGCCAGGCAAGCGCTGAAGAAGGCCACCTTCAGACTGACCCAGGCTGCGCCCAGGATCTGCGCATCGTTGAACAGTGCCGTATACCAGCGCGTCGAGAACCCGCCCCAGACCGTCACCAGCCGGCTGTCGTTGAAGGAGAAGACGATCAACGAGACAATAGGTGAATAAAGGAAGATCAAGCCCAGCAACACCGCCAGCGGAAGGAACCAGCCGCGCGCCATCAGTCCAGCTCCCGCCGGTTTTGCACCGATTGCAGCCACATGATCGGCGCGACCACCAGAAACAGCATCACGATCGCAACAGCCGAGGCCACCGGCCAGTCGCGCGAGGAGAAGAACTCATCCCATAGCACCCGCCCGATCATCAGAGTGTCCGGTCCGCCCAGAAGCGCCGGGATCACGTATTCGCCGATCGCCGGGATGAAAACCAGCATCGAACCCGCCACGATCCCCGGCAACGACAGGGGCAGCGTGACGGTGAAGAAGGTCACCGTGGGCGAGGCCCCCAGATCACCAGCCGCTTCCAGAAGCGCGTCGTCGAGCTTCACCAGATTGGCATAGAGCGGCAGGATCATGAACGGCAGATAGGTGTAGACGATGCCGATATAGACCGCAAAATCGGTCTGCATCATCACCAGCGGCTCGTCGATAACCCCCAGCCCCATCAGCGTGTTGTTGATCACCCCTTCGCGGCGCAGGAATCCCATCCAGGCATAGACGCGCAGCAGAAACGAGGTCCAGAACGGGAGGATCACCAAGAGTAGCAGGATCGAGCGGCGCGGCTCAGGCGAGCGGGCGATATAATAGGCGATGGGATAGCCGATCAGAAGCGCAAACGCTGTCGATACAACGGCAATGCGGATCGAGGACAGGTAAGCATTGCGGTAAAGCGCGTCCTCCAGCAAGAAGCGGTAATTGTCCAGTGTGGCGATGATATGGAGCGCACCGTCCGGCCCCCGCTCCCACAAGGGTGAATACGGCGGCCGGGCGATGATCGCCTCGGCCAGCGAGATACGGCCCAGCACCAGGAATGGCACCAGAAAGAACACCAGCAGCCACAGCATCGGAATTGCAATGACCAGCGTTCGGCCGCGTATTCCCAATACGCCCATCACCCGTGCGGTCCCCCGCCAGAGCGCATTATCGCTCAGCGCGCTCATTCGGTCAGTACCCGCATGGCACTGGCGGGCCAGCTGGCGAACACCGCCTCATCCCAGGAGAGCGGGTCTTCGTCACGCAGACGGTTCGACAGGGTAACCCGCAGCATTCGTCCATTGGCCAGCCGCACACGGAAATGCGACATGTGGCCCATGTAACCCACATCCTCGACCACGCCGGGCAGCGTGTTCATACCGGGCGTCGCGGCTGGTTCGGCGCGGCTGAGTGATACGCGCTCAGGCCGCAGCGCCAGCCAGACCTGCTGGCCCTCCGTCAATCCCTCGCGCCCCAACGCCTGCATCACACCCAGATCGCCCGTGTCCACCCGCGCCACCGCGCCGGTGTCCTTCACCTGTCCCTCGAACATGTTCACCGAGCCAATGAAATCGGACACGAAACGAGAATTGGGTTCTTCATAGATCTCGCGCGGCTCGCCTACCTGTCGGATCACGCCCTCATTCATCACCCCGATCCGCGTGGCGAGGGTCATGGCCTCGTCCTGGTCATGGGTGACAACGATGAAGGTCACGCCCAGCGTTTCCTGAATGCGGATCAGCTCGAACTGGGTTTCCTCGCGCAGCTTCTTGTCGAGCGCGCCCAGCGGCTCGTCCAGCAGCAGCAGTTTGGGCTGCTTGATCAGCGCGCGCGCCAGCGCCACGCGCTGCCGCTGCCCCCCCGACAGCTGGTGCGGCTTGCGCCTGGCAAGCGGCTCCAGCTTGACAAGCTTCAGCATCTCGGCCACCCGCGCATAGGCCTCGGCACGGGATTTTCCTTCGCGCAGAAGGCCGTAGGCCACGTTCTTTTCCACGCTCATATGCGGAAACAGCGCATAGGACTGAAACATCATGTTGGTGGGTCGCTTGTCCGCCGGCACCCCGGACATATCCCCCCCATCGATCAGAATCTGCCCCGAGGTCGGCACCTCGAACCCCGCCAGCATCCGCAGGAGTGTCGATTTTCCGCAGCCAGAGCCGCCCAGAAGGCAAAACAGCTCGCCACGATAGATATCAAGGCTGACATCATTCACCGCTGTGAAATCGCCGAACCGCTTGGTGAGTTTACGAATGGAAATGAAAGGCTTGGCCGCAGAATCGCGCCAAGGTTTGGCATCGGCCGCCAGTTCTGCTTCGCTCATGAACATATCCGCCATGGGAAAACCCCGCCCGAAAAATCCGGGCGGGGTATTGGGTCATTGGCCAGTGCGAACACGCGTCCAGAGGCGGGTCACCACGCGGTCGGTGCGGCTGTCATAGGGCGACAGTGTCCAGAAGCCTTCCTTGGCCTCGGCCGAGGGAAAGATCGTGGGATCGTTCAGGATCTCCTCGTCGATGAAGTCATTCGACGCCGCGTTGGCATCGGGGAACATCACGTAGTTGACGATATCGGCAGAAACCTGCGGGTCCATCAGGAAGTTGATGAAGGCATGCGCCGCCTCGGGGTTGGGCGCGTCGGCCGGGATGACCAGCATGTCGAACCACAAATGCGCGCCCTCGTCAGGAATGGCATAGCCCACTTCCACGCCTGCGCCTGCCTCGTCGGCACGCTCGGCAGCCTGAAGCACATCGCCCGACCAGCCGACGGCCAGACAGATCTCGCCATTGGCCAGGTCACTGATATATTGCGAGGAATGGAAATAGCGCACGGTCGAGCGCACGCCATTCAGCAACTCGGCGGCGGTGTCGAAATCCGCCTGATCGGTCGAGGTGGGATCAAGGCCCAGGTAGCGCATCGCCGCAGGGAACATCTCGGTCGGCGCATCAAGCCATGCGATGCCGCAATCCTGGAAACGCGCGGCAATCTCGGGGTCAAAGATGATGTCCCAGCTGTCCACCTCATAATCCTCGCCCATGCGCTCTGTCACGGCGGCGGTGTTGTAACCAATACCGGTGGTGCCCCACAGATAGATCACCCCATGCTCATTGCCCGGATCAAAGGCTTCGGCCAAGGCCATGAGTTGTGGGTCCATGTTGGACAGGTTGGGCAACAGATCCTTGTTGAGCGGTTGATACACGCCCGCAGCGATCTGTCGCTGCATGAAATCGGCAGTCGGTACGACCACATCGAAACCCGAAGATCCAGCCAGCATCCGCGCTTCCAGCGTATCGTTCGAATCGAACACGTCGTAGTTGACGCTGATCCCGGTTTCGGCTGTGAAGCGCTCGATCGTGTCAGGCGCGATATAGTCAGACCAGTTGTAGACATTCACGGTCTGGGCCTGAACCGCGCTGGCCGAGGCCAGAATGGCGGCAACGGTAGCAGTTGTGACGCGGTTTTGCATTCTTGGTCTCTCTCTGTTGGTGCCGGCCTGTTTCGCGGGCCGGACGGTTTGTTTTCTGGTGCCCTCGAAGCACGCTTGAGTCCAGACTGATGAAATTTGATCAAAAATTCAAGCACGATCTCCCACCACCGCAACCTGGATGCAACGCAGCCATTTCAAGGCATGGTTCAGTCTGGCAAACAGGCGGCTGGGATGAAAGATTAATCACCCTTCGTCGCATCGGCAAGCATCTGCCAGGACAGGCGCGGCCTCAGATACCGACATCTCCCCCTTCATCTGTTCGGAAATATCCCGGGGGCGCCCGGAACGGGCGGCGGGGGCAGCGCCCCCGGACGGGCCGAGGGGGCTCGATGCCCCCGAGGCCCGCGCACGCCCCTACCGCGCCAGTATTGCCACCACGCGGTCAGCCAGCCGTTCGGGCATCGAAAAGAACGGCGAATGCGAGGCAGGCAGCGTGGTAAGGTGCCCCGGCGCGAAACCGCGCGCCATATGGGCCTGATATTCCGTGGGGATCACATTATCCTCGGTGCAACGAATATAGTGTTTCTCAAGCGTGTGATAAGCGGGGCTCAGTGCCAGTGGCGTGGCCTGCGGCAAGATCGCCTGCGGCGTCAGATGCGCGCGGGCAAACGCCACGTCCGCATCCGAACAATCCTGGTAAAACAACCGCTTGTGATATTCCTCGGCAAAAGAATAGCTGATCCCGTCGGCATGCTGCCGAATCGCGGGCAAGAGTGGCTGGCGCGGGCCGGCCTTGCGCAGATCAACCATCGAGCGCCCCTCCTGCGGCACATAGGCACACAGGAAGATCAGCTTCTCCACCACCTCGGGTGCCTCGACAGCAGCAGCGGCGATGGCGTAACCGGCCATGGAGTGCCCAAGTATCGGCACCGGCCCATCGTGCATGGCGCGCGCGGCATCAATGATTGCACGCGCATATCCCGCCAGCGTAACCTCGGCCAGCGGGGTTTTATCCGCCCCATGTCCCGGCAGGTCGATCGCGCGCGCGCTCACCCCCCGCGCCTCCAGCGCGGGGATGACACCGCGCCAGCACCAGGCCCCGTGGCACGAACCATGCACCAGCAGCACGGGTGCCCCGCTCAAGCGCCTGCTCCATGCCCCAGCGAGGCCAGAAACCCCGTCAGAACAGCGCTATAGGCTTCCGGCTGATCGACACAGGGTAAATGCCCTGAGCCCCGGATCAGTTCGAAACGGCTGCCGGGGATCAGGTTGATCGTCTCGCGCACGAGATCGGGCGGGGTCGAACCATCCTCGCTTCCGGCAATCGCCAGCGCGGGCAGGCGCAGCGTAGCGGTGGTGGCGTAGAAATCACTGCCGGCGATCGCTGCCGAACAGCCTGCATAACCCGCGACCGGTGTGCGCTCCAGCATATGCTGCCAGGCCCGCGCCTCGGGCGTTTCGCGAAAGACGGGTGGAAACCAGCGCTGCATGATTGCATCGGCCAGTCCGGCCACCCCCTCCGCCTCGACCGTGGCGATACGGCTGCGCCACATCTCGGCGGTGCCGATCTTTGCGCCGGTGTTCGACAGCACCAGCGCGCGGATCTGGTCCAGCCGCTTGACCGCCAGGCCCTGCGCCACCATCCCGCCAATGGACAGCCCTACCAGCACCGCGTCGCGCACGCCCAGGTGATCCAGCAACCGCTCCAGGTCACGCACCAGCGCGCCCATCGCATAGGGCGCTTTCGGGGCGTCCGACAAGCCATGGCCACGCATGTCATAACGAATGATCTTCAGCCCGGCCGGCAGCAGCGCCACCACCTTGTCCCAAAGCCGCAGATCGGTGCCAAGTGAATTGACAAACACGACCGGCGCGCCATCGGGGTCGCCATCGATGCGATAATGCAGGCACAATTCGCCCAGATCGGCCATCAACATGCTTGCTTCTCCCTTGCCCGCGAGTCAGTCGTTTCTGCGCGCTCAGCAATAGCCCATTCACCGATCATCGCAAAGGCTTTCAAGGCATTGCCTTTCCCGGGCGCAGTTGGCATCTCTGAATGCCGGAGGTATCACGATGTCCAAACCCACTCCCCCTGCCCTGCCCGAGGCGCTCGATTTCCTGCTCTCTCGCCGCTCGCGCCCGGCAAAGATGCTCCGCACTCCAGCCCCCGACGAGGCGACGCTGAACCGGCTTCTGACAGCGGCCGCGCGCGTGCCCGATCATGGCAAGCTCGAACCGTGGCGCTTCGTGGTGATCGAACCGGCCGCGCTGCAACGGCTCTCAGATATGATCACCGCGCGCGGTCAGGCGTTGGGCATGGACCCCGACAAGACCGCGAAAGCAGCCCGGACCTTCGCCGATTCGCCGCTGGTGGTGGCGGTCGTCGCCATCGAAAGGCCGTCCGAGAAGATCCCGGCAATCGAACAGATTCTATCCGCCGGAGCCGTCTGCCTGAGCCTGGTTAACGCAGCGCTGGCCCAGGGCTTTGGCGCCTGCTGGCTTACCGGCTGGCCCGCCTATGACCGGGGTTTCCTGACAGAGGGACTGGGACTGGAGGCGCATGAAACACTTGCGGGCTTCGTCCATATCGGCAGTTTCGACACCGCCCCGCCCGAGCGCCCGCGCCCGGATCTCACAACCCTTGTCACACGGATGACCGCATGATTCTGGCGGCATTCCGTCAGGCACTGGCACAGACCGGCGATCCGGTGTTCCGACGCGTGATCTGGCTGGGGCTGGCGCTGGCGCTGGCGCTGCTCTTTGCGATGTATGCGCTGATGCTGATGGTGATCCAGATATTCACCCCCGACAGCCTGACCATCCCCATCGCCGGCGAGGTACGCGGGCTGGGCACGCTTTTGTCCTTCGGCTCGCTGATCTTCATGCTGGTTCTGTCGGTGTTCCTGATGGTGCCGGTGGCATCGGCCTTCACCGGCTTATTCCTGGATGACGTCGCCGATGCGGTCGAGGCGCGGCACTATCCTCATCTGGCACTGGCTCCGCGCGCCTCGCTCTGGGTGACGCTGACTGACAGCGCGCGGTATTTCGCGCTTCTGGTCACGCTGAATCTGCTGGGGATTCTGGTCTTCGCGTTTTCCGGCGGGCTGGGTATCGTCGGCCTGTGGCTACTCAACGGGTTCCTCCTTGCGCGTGAATATTTCACCATGATCGCGCTTCGCCGCCTGCCCCCCACCGAGGCCCATGAGATGCGCCGCCGTTACAGGCTGCGCATCTGGGCGGCAGGGGTGCTGATGGCCATTCCCCTCAGTGTGCCGCTCCTCAACCTCTTTGTTCCTGTCCTTGGCGCGGCAACCTTCACCCATCTCTATCATCGGCTGAAGGCTCTGCCCGTGCGCCGCTGACCTGCATCGCCGAAGCGGATGAAGGGCGCGCATATGGCGTGGAGGGGGGGCGATGCCCCCCTTCTGGAAAAAACGAACTTCTGCGAAGCAGGTAGTAAGGTCAGCGATACGTCAGCCGGAACAGGATATCCATATCCTCGATCCCGATCACGCCGGACAGAATGATCGCCACAACCGCCCCCCAGATCACCAGCGATACTGCGGTCGTGATCAACATCCGTTTGCGGATCTGCGGGTCGGCAGGGGCCGATTGCGGTGTGCCAGGCACCACGTCACCAGTCTCACCTTGCGTTTTCAGGCGCAGCGGCAGCACCACGAAAAGTGTCAGAAACCAGATCACTGCGAAAAGAACGAAAGCCGAGAATGGTGCCATCAGACCTGCTCCAGTTCGACAAGACAGCCGTTGAAATCCTTCGGATGCAAGAAGAGCACCGGCTTTCCATGCGCGCCGATCTTGGGCTCACCAGAGCCGAGAACCCGCGCGCCTTCCGCCTTCAGCCGGTCGCGCGCGGCAAGAATGTCTTCAACCTCGTAACAGATATGGTGGATACCGCCCGCCGGGTTCTTGTCCAGAAATCCCTTGATGGGGCTGTCGTCGCCCAGCGGATAGAGAAGCTCTATCTTGGTGTTTGGCAAGTTGATGAACACCACTGTCACGCCATGGTCCGGTTCGTCCTGCGGCGCGCCCACATCGGCACCCAGCACAGTGCGATACTGGGCCGACGCCGCCTCGAGGTCCGGAACGGCGATAGCGACATGGTTCAGACGACCAATCATGAAAGGCTCCCTCTGGCATTGCGCAACCCGTGATACGGGAGGCGACCGGAAATGCAAGCGCAAGCCGCGGGTATTAACCCCGGATTAGGAAATCTCGCGCAGGCTTGATGTATTCGAAGGAGGGATTTCCATGCAACCGACAGTCAGTCTCGCCTGCGCGCCTGCCCCCCTCGCAACGCTGCCAGCGCAGTCCGCAAGGCATCCGCCGCAAACGGTGCTGCTGGTCGAAGACAGCCGTTTCGCCGCCGAAACCGTGCGCCTGATCTGCCGCCGCGCCGGTCTGCGCCTGCGTCGGGCAGACAGTCTGGCCTTGGCGCGGCAGCATCTGCGTGTCTACCGCCCTGACATTGCGCTTGTCGATCTGGGCCTGCCGGATGGCTCCGGGCTCGAACTGATCGACCAGTTGAACCGGCAACTCCCCCGGATCGACCAGATCATCGCACTGACTGGCGACCCGATGCTTGAACAGGCTGCGCGCCGTGCCGGGGCCGACGACTTCTGGGAAAAGCCACTGCATCTGTCAGAACCCTTGGCGCAGATGTTGGGCATTGCGCCCGCCCCGGTCGATCCGCCGACCAAAGCGCCTTGCGGAAATTCTGCCGGACACTGCGGCGCAATCTGCGCGGGAGCGGGAACCGCATTGTTCCGACGGCCGGGCGAGCGGAATGCGGGTGCCGACCCGCTGGCTTTGCGCGACGATCTGCTGCGCGCGCAAGAACTGCTTGCACAGCCGCCCGCGCCGGAGCGCATCGGCTATGCCGCACAGTTTCTTGCCGGAATCGCCCGCAGCCTGGATGACCAACCGCTCCTGGCCCTTGCGGAACGGGCGCGTTCAAGTGGCGAAGCCGCGCAACTCATCGCACATCTTGACCGGCGGGTATCGGCCTGCCCGCCCTTTTGATACGTGCCGGATATGCCAGGCACGCAACACTGCTGGAACGGGAACGAATGGTGTCATGCGCTGACTGCGTCAACCAAGTGCGCGCACCCCGTCGAGACTGGCGATATCGGCCCAATCGGTTTCGTAGCTGCGGGCAAGCCGGGCAATATGTTGGTGCGCCCATTCCGGCAAGGATTCTGCATTGGCCGTTTCCGGCTGATGTCCGAAGCGCGCGCTGAACAAGGCCATGACCTTTTGCAGCCGTGCTGCATCGCCAGGCGGATTGGCCGCCAGATAGCGCCGAGCACGCAGCCTGCCCTGCGCCGTCAGCCCCATGGTGGCGAAATCCATCATTCCGTCAATCGGCACAGTCCGGCCCTGCCCGGCCAGCGTGGCCAGAACCTGCGGCCAGACCTGCGGCAGATCCTCATGGCGCCAAACGGTCAACGCAGCAGCAGGCGCATGGCGGCGCAGGGTCGCCACCAGAAGCGACCAGGGCAGGATATCGTCATCGAGAAGTGGCAGCAGCCTGTCAGCCGCCCCCTCAGGCATCTGCGCCAGAAACGCTGGCAGGAAACCATCCGCACCACGTACGGCCAAAAGGAAATGCAGCCGAGCGCGTGGAAACAGCACGCGCAACCCATAGATACGCCGGGCGACATCCTTTATATAGAAACCTTCGGGTGCAATCACCTGACTGGCTGGACCCAGCAGACCCGGCGCGCTGACCACCAACCGCCTGCAACCTTCGCCGCCCAGCCCCAGCGTGCGCAACAGGGTTTCCTCGCGCGTGGGCGAAGCCGGGCCTTCCGGTCCATGCGCCGCCAGCGCTTGCGAGATCTGCGCAAGAAACTGGCGGGGCGCGGGAAGGGCCAGGCCCTGGCGTTGCAGCGAAACCGCGTTTTTTGCCAGCCAGCCCGCTATCTGCCCTTCATCGGTGGCATACGCGCCCAGATGGAACACCAGCTCCATTTCGGACACTTCCCGCCCGACAGGGCCGGTTGACGGGTGATTACTCACCGCTGGCCATCCCGGCGAGCGATTGCAGGGCATCGCGGGTTTCAGGCGTGGCCAGCTGGCTGTGGAGGCGGGTAAACTGCTCGCGCGCGATATCGAGGTTGCGAAGGTTCATATGTGCATAGGCGCGCAGCATCGCCAGATCGCGCCTGAGCGTGCCGGTCAGATTTTCGAGCGCGTCAAAATAGGCGATCGATTGCTCGTATTCGCTCAGGTGATAGGCGCGCACGCCCCGCTGGTCGAGGATGATCGTCTCCACCTCGATGCGCTGATCGCGTTGCAGATTGGTTGCGGCAGCGACGCGGGCGGCTTCCTCGGTCATGTTGTGCGCGAGATAGGCCAGGGTCAGGCCAAAACTGGCGTCGCGCACAACGGTCGCACCCAAGCCGCCGCCATTGCGCGTGACGGCGGAAAACGCGGCCAGCGCCTCGCCCGGGCGGTCCAGGTTGTAGGCACACCAGGCACGTTCATAGAGCAGTTCCAACGAGCGCGGATTGGCCGACTGCGCAAGGCAACTGCCCCAATCGCCGGCCTCCTTGAGCGCGCGCGCGCGCGCAATCCGCCCATCGCCGCGCAGTGAGAGGCTGCTCATGGCGGCGGCGGGCACGCTGGCCGGGGCGGCCGTACCGCCCGGCGCAGCGGCGGTGGTGGGGGCCGCCGTGGTCGTAGCGGGGGGGCTGCTGCGCGGTGTGGCTGTTGGGGCTGTCGGTGTTGAAGCGGGCGCGCCGCGACCAGCGCGCAGCCGCGCCTCTAGCGGATCGAGGGTCTGGGCATTCGCCGGGGCGGTACTGCGCGCGGTCTGGAAAAGCGCGGTCAATTGCTCCAAGGTTGCGATTTCGTTGGCTTTTTCCAGCGTCGGAACCACGTCGGCGGGCCTTGTGCAACTGCTCAACACACCGCGATAAGTTGCCACGGCGGTATCTCTCTGACCGGCGGCTTCATACATTTCGGCCAGTTGCCAGGCGTTGTTGATCCGGTCGCACCGCATCAGGGCCGGGCTGCGGCGCGCTGCGGCAATGGCGGCGGCATGATCGCCGCGCGCAACGGCGGCATCAAAAGCCTGCTGGCTTTCGGCAAGTTCCAGAACCCGCAGCATTTCGGCATCGGGCGACCAGCCGGGCACGGTCTGACGGGTCTCGTCGATCAGCGCCCGCGCCCCGGCATGATCGCCGCGTTCTATCCGCACCCAGATCCCCGAGACATCGGCAATGGTCGCCGGCGCCTGCCCCTGCGCGCGCAATTGTTCCAGATCGCCCGGCGGTGTCCAGCCAGGGAATTGCGCGCGCAAGCGCCGCATTTCGGCCTGGACCGAGCGTTGGTCGTCATGCTCCAGGTAGTAAAGCAGCGCGCGCAGGTCTTCGGAACCGGGCACCTGCGCAACGACCGGCACCGCCAGCCCCAGACCCAGCACGAGAGCAAATGCGCTTGCCGACAGACGCCATCGCCCCCTTGGCGCGGGGGCAATGGTCTGCGAGGAAAGGCGGGAGCTCAGACAGGCACGCATTCGGGGAATACCTCGTTGGCGGCAATCATGGCGAACAGTTGCAAGGTCGCAGGATAATAGGGTTGCGAAGCGTCAAAAGCTGGCATGTCGGCACCAACCTGCCCAACCCGCCCGGCGCATGAAATCAGCCCGGCAAGTGCACGATAACCCGGATCATCCGATGCCTCCAGCACTACACCCGAGGCAGGCTCGATCAAGGTGGGCACCGGCGCGCCAGGCCGCACCGTTCGATCATAGACGCGCATCATCTGCTGCACGGCCGGATGGCTGCCAAACCCGGACCAGACGAGGAAAAGCGGCACGCGCATTGCTTCATAACCGGCATGCGGGCTGAAGCCATCGGCCGACACCACCCCGTCACGCGTAATCCTGATCCAGTCGGGCACCAACCCGTCAAGCGCCAGCCGCATGGTCAGTGCCTCGCCGTGCTGCGCGGCGAGGGTCAGCGCACCGACCCCGGTTGCCGCGCCCAGTTCGCGCATTGCCAACGGCATCAGATAGCTGGGGTTCAACACCATGCCCTCGTCATTGACGAAGCCGTGCACCGCCGGGACAAACAGCATCTCGCCATTCTCGGCGGGGCTTGGCAGGATGCATTTCTCGGCCAGAACGGCAGCGATCTCGGCGGCGCGCGCGCGATAGCCCGGCTCGCCAAACCGCTCCGAGGCTCGCAGCAGCGCCCATGCATAGAACAGATCACCATCCGCGGCGTTGTTGCGATCAGGCACACGCTCGGCCGCCTCGGGGAGGTAGCGCCAGGCCAAAAGCCCGTCGCCACGGATCGCAAGATTCATCTCGGTCCAGTCGAACATCCGGCGAAAGGCATCCTGATCGTGGAATTCGGTAGCCAGCACCATGCCATAGCCCTGCCCTTCGGAATGGCTGGCATTCGATTGCAGCCGGTCAACCACCCGTCCGTCAGGTTGCAGATAGCCGGCCTTCCAGGCCTCCCAGACCGGGCGCGCGGTCGTCGACAGATCACGACCCATGCCTCCTTGCCCCCGGGCGACACCCGCTGCCCCGGCCAGAGCCGGGGTCGCCGCCAGAAGGGACAGGAAATTGCGTCGATTCATGAGTGATGCTCCCGCGTGGAAATGACGAAGCGCAATGCCAGCAGCGCCGCGATCAGGGCCAGAAGAAAAAGAACCAGAACATACCGGATGGGCATCGCAGAAACCAGATTGCCCAGAACATGGCGCAGGTTGCGCGGGGTCACTGACTCCAGCAGCACCGGATGGCGATCAGGCGCGACCCAGTTCTGCCATCGCCCCTCGGCATCCAGCACCGAGACCTGGCCGCGCGGCCCGTCCGCCACGGATCGCGCCGCAACGATGGCAGAGGCGAGGCCGGAAATGTCGGCGCCGGGCGCGCGTAAAAGCCAGATATGCTCTGGCCGCTCGGTGTCGAGTTGCAGGAAGATCGCCTGCCCCCGGTGCTGAAGCAGCCATTCTTCCAGCAGCGTACCCGAATGCGGATGCAGCCAATGCAGGGCGTTCCTGAAAACCCCCGCTGCCCATTCCCAACCCGACGACAGGGCCGCAGGGGGCTGACGCACGCCGCCACTTTCGCCCGTCATGCGCAACAGGCTGCTACCAAGACCCTCAGGTGTGTCCGGCGCGGTCGGCTCGCCCAGCAGCACGTTTTCGATCGCATGGCGGCTGATCGCGTGACCACCCAGCGGCAGCGACGCCAGATCATTGAGTGACAGAAGATGCAACCGCGCGCGGGAATCGGAGCTGTCCGCCATGACGCTGCCCGACAGCGCGGCGCGCAAGGTGATCACATCATCCTCGCCAAAAGCGCGCGCGGCATGGGTCTGAAGCTGAACGCTTTGCCCGGTCAGGGCGCGAAAGGCAAAATGCATGTCCGGCAGATACATCGACGGACTGTAGGGCGCATGCAGCGTCGAATCCGCACCGATTGCCAGCACCGGGCGGTCCCAGGCCGGGCAGGGAAGATCTGGCGGGTCGCCGGGGATCATCACTTCGAAGGCAAGGGTGTTGGTGCCTGCACGCAGATACTGAGCTTCGAAACGCACCGGAAACTTCTCGATCAGCCGACCGCTCTCGCCACGCAGCGGCAGCAGGCGAATGTTGTGATCGTTGACATGCACCAGCAGCATCGAGCCTTGCGGCAAATCGTCGGCATAGATGTAGTCCAGCCGTATTTCGGCCTTTGCATTGGTCAGGACGACATAATCATCCGGCAGGCGGAAGCGTTGTTCGACAAGGGCGTAGCGATCCTGCACCTCGACGGGCCGAAAGCCGAAGGCCGAAAACGGCACCGGCTGGTCGGGGGGGATGAGTGAGGGCGCGCTGTGCATCGCCAGGGCGGGCAAGGCCATGTCAAGTTCCGCAATCTCGCCGGGCGGTTGTCCGGGCACATATTCGATCACAAGCACCTGCGCCCCATCGCCACCGGTGCGGAAACTCACGCTCGGGCTGTTCCCCGGCAGGAACGTGACGCGCGCGCCTGCGGGATCGTTCGTCGCCACCGTCCAGTAGCCGGTAAACCGAAACGGCACCGGATCGCCGCCAAGTGCAGTGGTCAGCCGCCGGGTGATCATCCCGATCCAGGCTTCACGCTGCTCGCCCAGTTCGGCGGTGCCACGTATCTCTATTCCCCCGGCGCTGGCCGCCGCCAGCGCAAGCCCCATCAGAAAGCGCTGCCCGTTACTTTCAGCTCCCGCCCCCTCGATCACCGCGCCGCTGCCCGCAAGATCGATATCGCTCCAGAGCGCGAACGAGGCTTCAGGGCCACAAAAGATGCGGTGATACTGACTGAGCCGGATCTGGACGCGGTTGTGCCCCGAGGTCAGGATGCCCGGTGCAATCGCCAGATCCGTGCTGCCGAATTCGGTGAAGTTCGCAAGTGCGCCCTCGCCGACAAACTGGTCATTGACATAGACGCGGAAATTCGAGCGTTCGGGCAAGACATTGATTGACGAGAGCGTGGCGACACGCAGTAAACGCACGCGCTCGGGATCGGGAACGAAAAGCGCAAAGTCCAGATCGCGCGTCTCACCGTCAAAACGGATCGCGCTACCCCGCGGCTGGCCGCGCGCCGCCACCGGGCGCAGCGGGCTGATCAAGGCCGGGCGCCGTCCGTCGGATCCGGCTTGCGTGCCGCGCGGGCGGTCCTCCATGAAACGCTCACGCGCCAGCCCCCCGGCGAAACCCTCGTCAGTGTCCGCGCCGCCTGGCTCCAGCGGCACCATGATCAACCCGTTTTGTGCCAGCACGCCAGACCCGCAAAGGGGGATCACAAGCGCAACGGCCGCAGCAAGAGCGGCCGGTGCCAGAGCATGAAGGATGTGCAGCAAGGGCCGCGCAAGGGTCATCAGAACGCCCCTTCCAGCGGATTGGGATCTGGTCGGGTTCCTGGGCGCAACCCACCGCTTCGGGGCCCCGGTTCGATGGGTTGTTTCAACAGAACCGGCCGCGCGACGGGCGGGTCAAACGCCTCGCCAAAGGCCAGCAGATGCGCAGGCTGGCTCTGGTTGCGGCTCTGGTCGGCATCGCGCTTGCGCTGGCTGGCCAGGCGGGCGGGTTCGGCGGCAAGGGCGCGGGTTGTCTGGTAGATCCCCGCCAGAGACAGGCCCAGAACATAGGCCATGCCCCGCAAAAGCCCCATCTTCTTGTGGCGCTTGGCGCGCACCGCCTCCCATGAGGCGGAATCGCCGAAGATCAGATGCGCGACTGTCTCGCGTACGATCATCGGCTGGCTGGGATCGAATTTGACACCCGCGACAATCGCCCCGCCCTCGGGCTTGACCGACATCACCTGCACGCGCACGGCGTTTTCCAGATGCGGCGATTTGGGAAACTCTGGGGTGAAATAGAAAGTATCGCCCTTGTGCAGGCGCGGCATTTCGCCCGTGTCCGACAATGCCTGTGGCCGGATCGCCAGCCGCGCGCCACTGGTCGAGGCATCAAGCACGGTGGCGCGGGCGAATACCGGGTTTTCATGGCCAATCGCCACGACGGCAGGCACATTCACCGGCACGCGGGGCACCGTGCGGCGCTGCTGGCGCTCGGCCACGGCACGGATGGCCGCGCCCACGAGCAAGAGGTTGAACACCGCCCAGCCACCGACGACCATGATGATGTTGTGATCGCCCGGATACAGCACCCAGCGCACCCCTGCCGCCGCCACACCCAGCACACAAAGCGCGAAGATAAACAGGAGCGGTTTGAACATCGGCGAGATGAAATCCTCTTCCAGAACCTCGTCCTTGGCCGTCACGTTGAACTTGGCGCCGCGCGGGTTCCAGATGGTCTTGAAGATCGCCTTCGACAGATAGGGCGCCTGCGCCACCTCATAGATCTCGGAGATCAGCGGCCATCGCACCCGCGCATAAAGCGCGTTCTGCACCATGAAGCTGACGGCCATGTAACTGGTCATGTAGACCGCCACTTCCTGGATCGTGGCAACAAAGATCTGCAAGCCGAAGAACAGATAGGCCAGCGGCGCCAGGATGAAGGTCATCCGCACCAGCGGGAACAGCCAGAAGGTCATCGAATTGAGGTAGCACAGCCGCTGCGACAGGCTGAGCCCCTTGCCGCGCAGCGGGTTCTTGAGGATCAGAAGCTGCATCATCCCGGTCGCCCAGCGCCCGCGCTGCTGAACGAAGCTGACAAAGGTTTCCGGTTGCAGACCGGCGATCATGGCGTGATCGACATAGAGGCTTTTCCAGCCGCGCCGGTGCATGGTCAGCGCGGTTTCGGCATCTTCGGTAATGGTATCGCCAGCGAAACCGCCCACATCGTCCAGTGCCGCGCGCCGCAGCACAGCCGCCGAACCGCAAAAGAACGCCCCGCCCCAGCGATCAAGGCCGCGGTGGCTGAGGTGATAGAACATCTCGTTCTCTGGCGGGCAATCTTCGCGGAAGCCGACATTGCGGTCGATCGGATCGGGGTTGATGAAGAAGTGCGGCGTCTGAACCAGAAACAGTTTGGGGTCTTCGACAAAGAAGCCCACGGTGCGGGCCAGAAAATCGCGGCTGGGTACGTGGTCTGCGTCGAAAACAACGACCAGTTCGCCATCAAGCCGTTCCAGCGCCGCGGACATGTTGCCGGCCTTGGCATGCTCGTTGCGCGGGCGGGTCGAATAGACCACACCCAGCTCGTTGCACAGCGCGATCAGATCGCGCCGACGCTGGCGCGCTTTCTCGGCAATCTCGGGGTCGTCATGGTTGCAGCGCTGGTCGGTGCCGCCGTCATCGCACAGCACTACCGTGCGCTTGTGCGCCGGGTAATGCATGTTCTTGGCCGCCGACAACGTAACCGCCAGCATCTCGGTCGGCTCATTGTAGGACGGCACCAGAATATCGACGGTCGGCAGGTCGGGCGCCGAAACCCTTGGCGGCAGACCGCGCTTGATCGGATCGGCGGTCAGGAAGGCCGACAGGAAGAACACGCCGATCGCGTAGGTTTCGACGATGAACAGAAACAGCGCCGGGACGAATGACAGTGTATCGGCCATCGGCGGCAGCGTCTCGGTCGCGCGCCAGGCCCAGTAGCGCATCACCAATGTCGAGGCGACGGCCATCATGGCGAAACGCGCAACCATGTTGTCGGCCACGAATGGCTTGAGCACCATCACCGTCAGCACCGCCGCAAGGCCGAGCATCGCCTGAACCGCGATCGAGGTCGGCACGCTGACCAGCACGCCGATGATACCCAGCAGGATCAGCCAGACAAGGAGGTTGAGAGCCTCAACGCCTTTCAGTGGCCGTGTTCCGATGATCCGTGCCATTCAATCCAACCTGTCCCGATACCATACAGCCATCTACGTCTGCCCTTATCGGCGCGGTGCCGCATGAGGCGACAAGGTATAAACCGCCTCCTGCGCGCTTCCGCTCACCCCCAGCGACCGCTCGCTGATCGGCGCCAACGCCTCATCAAGCGAACCGGCCACGCAGTTGCGCATCATCACGTCCAGCGCCTGCGCGCCACGCGGCAAGGGGCGCGCACCCACCGTCAGACGCCGCAACACCAGAACGCAAAGCGTTCCGGTGCCGATGGTCTCACGCGCATAGACAAAGCTTCCAAGACTGTCTTCGCCGCTCAGAAGCGCCCCGTCAGTCTGTAGCTGGAACGGTGCGGGAAGCCCGCCGAAGCGGGTCGTGATCTCGCGAAAGTTGAACTCGGTCAGCCGCGCACTGCTGCCGGTTTGCGCGCGGATATGGATGACGTTGTCGCCGCGCAACGCGGTGGCATTGGGTAAAACGATACGCTGTTCCAGCGCGGCGCCCAGATTGCGCTCAAACACCACCAGCGCGTCGCTGGCATGAACCATCGCACGCGAGGCAGGGATGACCGAATACTCGACGGTATGTTCCAGCACCTCCATCGACGGCGCGCGCTGGCTGCCGGCGACGCGGTAGAGACCTGTTGCGATGCGATCACCGGAAGCGGGAACACAGGCCGCGACGAGGACGCCCACCAACCCCAGGCCGACCACCTGGCGCAAACCGTTCCGCAGCAGTGCTGCGCGGTTCGGAGCCACTATGATGCGGCTGAGTTTCGCTCTGTCCAGGACCATGTCTGTCGCTCTGCCCTTGCCCCTTGATACGCACGCAGCAGAACGACCTCGCCAGACACGCGGTGGCAACTTACCCACGTGCGGCGGACCGCTTTCGCTCTGTTCGGAGCTGATTTTCTGCTCGTGCCCATCTTTTTATTATTCCCTCAACTATAGTTAAAACGGTCGAATCGCGCAATCCACTTTGTCGCAATGGCATCCGGGTGGTTGAAAATGTCTTGTTTCTGCCGGATTTCGTGGAAGGATTGTTTCGCAGCGCGCAGCAGGCCCCATATCTGCCCACTCCCCTGCCTCTGGCCCGCCGCCCCCGCCACATCACCGCCATAATCGCCGGCCCATGACGCATCGGGACTGCGGCTCAGTCCCGGCGCTCGGCGAAGAAATCGCGCAGCAACGCAGCCGACTCGGTGGCAGCGATTCCGTCATAGACCTCGGGAATATGGTGGCACTGAGGATGGCTGAACACGCGCGGTCCCTGCTCTACCCCGCCTGATTTCGGATCGGACGCGCCGTAATACAACCGGGCGATGCGGGCAAAGGCGATGGCGGCGGCACACATCGGACAGGGTTCCAGCGTGACGTAAAGCGTGTGCCCTGGCAGCCGCTCGGACCCGGCATTTGCACAGGCGGCGCGGATTGCCAACATTTCGGCATGCGCCGAAGGGTCGCATAACTCGCGCGTGCGGTTGCCGGCGCGCGCCACCACCGCCCCGGACGGGTCGATAATCACTGCACCCACCGGCACTTCGCCACGTGCGGCGGCGGCGCGCGCTTCTTCCAGCGCGATTGACATATGGGACGGAAAGCGGTTCATGGGGCCTTGATGCCCGCCCTCCGCGCTCCGCGCAAGGGCGCTGTCGCCCCCTCAGCCCGCAGGACCGATGACCAAGCCTCCCCGCCCCCAGAATACGCCGCACACCCGCAGCCCGGCCCGCGCGAAACCCGCCGCCACCAGTTCGCACACGGGCGAGCGGATCGCCAAGGTACTGGCCCGTGCCGGTCTTGCCTCGCGTCGCGAGGCCGAGGCGATGATCGAGGCCGGGCGCGTGCAGGTCAACGGCAAGCGGATCGACAGCCCGGCGCTGAACGTCACCCCCGCTGACAAGGTTCTGGTGGACGGCAAGCCGCTGGCAGCGCCCGAACCGGCACGGCTGTGGCTGTTCCACAAACCGCTGGGCCTGGTGACCACGGCGCGCGACGAAAAAGGCCGCGAAACAGTGTTCGACGCCCTTCCACCGGAAATGCCGCGCGTGATGTCGGTAGGGCGGCTGGATATCAATTCCGAAGGCTTGCTGCTTTTGACCAATGATGGCGAACTCAAACGCAAGCTCGAACTGCCCTCGACCGGCTGGTTGCGCAAGTATCGTGTGCGCGTCAACGGCAGGCCGGAAGAAAAGATGCTCGAACCCCTGCGCAAGGGCATCGTGCTGGAGGGTGAGCGGTTTCAACCCATGGCAGTGGCAATCGACCGCCAGCAGGGCGCGAATGCCTGGCTGACCGTCGGTATCCGCGAGGGCCGCAACCGCGAGGTGCGTCGCGCGATGGAGGCCGTGGGGCTGGCGGTCAACCGGCTGATCCGCATCAGTTACGGGCCGTTCCAGTTAGGCGACCTGGCTGCGGGTGCGGTAGAGGAAGTCCGCGCCAAGGTGCTGCGCGACCAGCTTGGAACCGAGGCCACGGCTGACATTGATGCCGGATCAGAGCGCAAGCCGGTATCGGCCCGCCCGAAACGGCCACTGAAACCGCCGACCAAGGCAGCACCAGCCAAAACCTCCAGGCACAGCCCCCACACCGACCCCGCCGCCGATGACAACGCCGGGAAACCCGTGCGGCGGTCCTGGGGAACAAAGTCTTTCGGCGGCAAGGTCGTGGGCGCAAAGCCGGGATCGGCGGCAGACGGCGACGCGAGCGGAAATCCGGGTGGCGCAAAGCCCCGCTCCTGGGGAAGCAAGCGCGCCCAGCCCGGCCTCACCCCCGCCCGCGCCCCGCGCAAGCCCACTGGCCCAGGCCGCTGAAAGCGGGCATCGCTCCCAATCGGTGGCTTTCCAAAGACGGGTTTCATCGCTTATAGTCTGCCACAAGGCGCCCGTTTTGGCGCTGCAGAAATACTGCATTGCAACCGCCCGCACAGGGCGTGCGCGCGCGATGATACAGGACCGTCACATTGACAAGCCGGGGCATTCAAAGAACAGCGTATATCCTCCTCCTGGGACTGGTAATCTATGTCTGGGCGGTGGGAGGCTGAACCATGGCCAGACGCTTCGGCGGCACTTACAGCCCCGGCGGTGATCCGCGCGCATCAGGCACACCCACGCCGGGAAGCGGCAAACGCCCCCATCCGGTGGGCGCGCGGGTGCATCTTCTGTTCGTAGTACCGTTCCTTTTCGCGCTGAGCGCCTTTTTCAAGGATCCTGCCGGGCTGGCGGTCAATCTGGGTGTCTTTGCGCTTTTACTGCTATCGGCCTGGCTGACACGCGAAGGCGTGATCGCCCAGGATGCCTATGACACCCGCCGCATTGCCCGCCGCCCCGCCATTCCCCGCAAGATCTTCGGCGCGGTGACGATGGGGCTGGGGCTGGGGTTGGCCGGGCTGATTGGCGCCGGTGGCACCGGTCCAGCCCTGGTTTTTGCGATTCTGGGCGCGGGGCTGCATGTCGCGGCCTTCGGCCCCGACCCGCTGAAGGACAAGGGAGTTGAGGGGATTGACCTGTTCCAGACCGACCGTGTGGCACGCGCCGTCGAAGAGGCCGAAGAACATCTCAAGGCGATGAGCGATGCAATCCTGCGCTGCCGCGACCGCCAGCTTGAAGACCGGCAGCGCGAGTTCCAGACCCATGTGCGCGCCCTGTTGCGCACCGTCGAGAACGACCCCCGCCGCCTGAGCGCCGCGCGGCGCTACATGGGCGTCTATCTGTTGGGCGCGCGCGACGCGACGATCAAGTTCGCCGATCTTTATGCGCGCCGCCGTGACTCCCAGGCGCGCGCCGATTACATCGCCTTGCTGGACGACCTGCAGAAAAATTTCGCCCTGCGCACCGAAACACTGCTCGACAGTGACCGACAGGCGCTTGATATCGAGATGGATGTGCTGCGCGAGCGGCTTGAACGTGAAGGGCTGCGCCCTCAGTTACCCGGCAGCCTGCTTGATGATCTGGCCGAGAGGGTCACTGCCCCCGGAAATGCCTCCGAGAAAGGAACGCCCAATGTCTGAAGACGTGCGCCAAAAAGCCCAGCAACTGACCGCTGCCATCGAACAGGCGACCCAGGTTGCACTGCACGAACCCGCCGGCGAGGTCGTGGCACTGGACCATGCCGACCCGTCCGCCGTCGGTGCAATCCGCGAACGTATCGCCGAGATCGACCTGAACTCGACGGGCTCGATCATCGGTTTCGGGTCACGTGCGCAGTTGGATCTGCAACAGATCAGCCAGGCAATGCTGGTCGATGTCAAGAACAAGGATCTCGGCCCGGCGGGTGACTCGTTGCGCCAGATGGTCACCACGATCCGCGGCTTCTCGGTCAGCGAACTGGACACGCGGCGCGAGCGCAGCTGGTGGGAGCGGCTGACCGGCAAGGCAGCGCCGATGGCCAATTTCATGGCCCGCTACGAGACCGTTCAGGCCCAGATCGACCGGATCACCGAAACCCTTCTGGGCCATGAGACGACGCTGTTGAAGGACATCAAGTCGCTCGACCTGCTCTATGAAAAGACGCTTGATTTCTATAACGAGCTCGCGCTCTACATCGCTGCCGGCGAGGCAAAGCTGAAGGAAATCGATGGCACCGACATCCCTGCAAAGCAGGTTGAACTGGATGCCGCCGACGAGAACGCCAAGATACTGAAAGCGCAGGAATTGCGCGACATCCGCGCCGCGCGCGACGATCTGGAACGCCGGGTGCATGACCTGAAGCTGACGCGGCAGGTTACCATGCAGTCGCTGCCCTCGATCCGGCTGGTTCAGGAAAACGACAAGTCGCTGGTCACCAAGATCAACTCGACGCTGGTCAACACCGTGCCGCTATGGGAGACGCAGCTCGCCCAGGCGCTGACCATCCAGCGATCGCGCGAGGCCGCGCAGGCTGTGCGCGCGGCCAGTGATCTGACCAATGAGTTGCTGACGAAAAACGCCGATAACCTGCGCGACGCCAACCGCGAGGTCCGCGAAGAGATCGAGCGCGGGGTCTTCGATATCGAAGCGATCAAACACGCCAATGAACAACTGATCGCCACCATTCAGGACAGCCTTGAAATTGCCGATGCAGGCAAGGCCAAGCGCGCCGCAGCCGAAGAGGAATTGCAGAAACTGGAAGCGGAACTGCGCGAATCCCTCTCCTCGGCCCGGGCTCGTGAAAACCGCTGAGCCAACCATGCGCCGTCCCTCGGTCGCGCGGTTGCGCGGGTTTCTGGGCGCGGGTGTTCTGGGTGCGGGTCTTGCCGCGGGCTGCGCGCCGATCGAAGCGCCGCAGGCCCGCAGCCTGATCCCCGTCCCCGCCCCCGCACGCCCTGCATCTCTGACCCGGATCATGCCTGATCCCTCGGAACTGGCGGCCTATTATCAACGGATCGAGGATGAGCGTGTGGCGAGCGGACTGATGCGCCGCGACGAGGGCGAGACACCGATCAGCGCCAGCATACTGGCGCGCAACTATATCGATATCGCGCTGCACGACGAATACCTGCTCAGCGCCGGGCGCTACCGTGCGCGCACCTCTCCCAGTGTCTTGCGCCGCTGGGAGAGGCCGGTAGTCTACCGGATGGAGTTTGGCGACTCGGTCCCGCCGGCGATGCGCGCGCACGATCATGCCAAGGTCGCCGCGCTGGTTTCCGACCTGGCGGGCGCGGCAGGTCATCCGATGCGGCTTTTGCCGCAGGGGCTTTCGCGGGGCGGAAATTTTCATGTGCTGGTGCTGAACGAGGATGAGCGCCGCGCCATCGGCCCGCGGCTGGAGGCCCTTATCCCCGGCATCGATGCCGCCGCCGTGCGCCTTGTCGCCGAGATGCCGCGCGAGACCTTTTGCCTTGTCCTCGCCTTTTCACGCGACGGAAACGCCACCTATTCCGAGGCGTTCGCCGTCATCCGCGCCGAACACCCTGATCTGACGCGGCTGGCGTGCTATCATGAAGAACTGGCCCAGGGGCTGGGGCTGGCCAACGACAGCGCCCGCGCGCGCCCGTCGATCTTCAACGACGATCAGGAATTCGCGCTGCTGACCGCCCATGACCGGCTGTTGCTGCGTCTGCATTACGACCCCCGCCTGCGCCCCGGCATGACCGAATCCGAGGCGCGGCCCATCGTCTTTCGCATTGCGTCCGAACTGCTTGCGGGCGAAAGTTGAGCCCGGATTCGGGCATATCTGTTTACTGAAAGGAGGCGCGTCATGGTCTTCAAGTTTCTCAAGGGCCAGTTCATCGATGTCATCGAATGGCTCGATGAATCCCGCGACACGCTGGTCTGGCGGTTTGAGCGCTACGGCAACAATATCATGATGGGCGCCAAGCTGACCGTGCGCGAGGGTCAGGCGGCGGTGTTCATCCACGAAGGGCAGTTGGCCGACATATTCGGCCCGGGCCTTTATGAGTTGCAGACCAACAACATGCCGATCATGACAGCGCTTCAGCATTGGTCGCATGGCTTCAACTCGCCCTTCAAATCCGAGGTCTATTTCGTCAACACCCGCCGCTTTGGAGGGCTGAAATGGGGCACGCAGAACCCGATCATGCTGCGCGACCCCGAATTCGGGCCGATCCGGCTGCGCGCATTCGGCTCCTACGCAATCCGGGTTTCCGATGCAGGCCAGTTCATGAAGGAGATCGTCGGCACCGACGGCGACTTCACGCAAGACAAGATATCGGGCCAGATCCGCAACATCATTGTGCAAAAGGTCAGCCGGGTTCTGGCGGGTTCGGGCATTCCGGCGCTCGACATGGCGGCGAACACCAAGGAACTGTCTGACATCATCCGTCAGGGGATCGACCCGACGATGGATGAATACGGGCTCGATGTGGTTGAGCTTTATATCGAAAACATCTCGCTGCCGCCCGAGGTTGAGAAGGTTCTCGATCAGCGCACCTCGATGGGGATTGTGGGCGATCTGAACAAATACACCCAGTTTTCCGCCGCGCAGGCCATGCAGAACGCCGCCAGCGCCAGTGGCGACAACGCCATGGGCGCGGGCCTTGGCATGGGGATGGGCATGGGCATGGCCCAGTCGATGGCCAATGCAATGGGAGGCATGAACCAGCAAGGCCAGCCACCACAACAACCCCCTCAGGCCGCGCCGCCACCACCGCCGCCGCCACCATCTGAAACCCTGTGGCATGTGGCAGAGAACGGCCAGACAAAAGGGCCCTTCGCTGCCGGGCAACTGGGCCAGATGATCACCCAGGGCGGCTTCTCACGCGAGTCCCTTGTCTGGTCGCCGGGTCAGGACGGCTGGAAAAAGGCGGGCGAGGTGCCGGAACTGGCGCCGCTTTTCTCTGTCTCGCCACCCCCGCCCCCGCCGCCCGCCGGATAAGCCATGACCGCAACCGATACTGCGGCGCCCGCTGACCGCCATCAATTCCCCTGCGCGCAATGCGGCGCGCAGCTTCGCTTCACGCCGGGTCAGCGGCGGCTGACTTGTCAGTATTGCGGCCACGAACAGGAGATTCCCTCCTCCGACGAAGACCGCAACACCGCGCTGACCGCGCATGACCTGCGCGAGGCCCTGGCAAACCACCTGCCCCCCGAGGCGATGGAGGAAACGCGCGTCATCAATTGCACGAATTGCGGCGCACAGGTCGAATTCGACCCCAACACTCACGCCAAACAATGCCCGTTCTGCGCAACGCCCGTTGTCACCGATACCGGGGTGCACCGCCATATCAAGCCTGCGGCCGTGCTGCCCTTCCGCCTGACCGAGAACGAAGCGCATGAATCGATGAACCGCTGGCTCAGGAGTCTGTGGTTCGCGCCGAACGGGCTGAAACGCTACGCCCGCTCCGACCGGAAGCTTGACGGGCTTTATGTGCCTTACTGGGCCTTTGACGCCTTCACCCGCTCGCGCTATTCCGGCGAACGGGGGGATGCCTATTATGTAACCCGCACTGTCACCCGCAACGGGAAACGCACCACCGAACAGGTGCGCAAGATCCGCTGGCGCCGGGTCAGCGGCACGGTGCAGCGCCAGTTCCATGATGTGCTGGTGATGGCCGCGCAAAGCCTGCCACGCAAGTTCACCCGCGCGCTGGAACCCTGGATGCTGGGCGATCTGGCACCCTACGACCCACAGTTTCTGGCCGGTTTCCGCGCCGAGGGCTATACCGTCGATCTGCCCGATGGCTACAAGATCGGCATAGAGCGCATGGAAGAGATCATCCGCCAGGACGTGCGCCGCGATATCGGCGGTGATGAACAGCGCATTCACAGCCTGAGTACCGAACATTCGGATGAGAAGTTCAAACATCTTCTGTTGCCGATCTGGATGGCCGCCTATCGCTATCACAACAAGAGCTATCGTTTCATCGTCAACGCCCAGACCGGCAAGGTTCAGGGCGAAAGGCCGTGGTCGATATGGAAGATCGCGGGAGCTGTGCTTCTGGCGCTGGTGCTGGCGGGGCTGTTTCTTTATTTCGGAGAATTCCAGTAATGCGTGCGCTGGTGCAACGGGTCAGCGAGGCGCGTGTGCGCGTCGATGGCGAGACGGTTGGCGAGATCGACAGCGGGTTGCTCATTCTGGTGTGCGCGATGCAGGGCGACGACGCCGTGCGCGCCGAGGCGCTGGCAGACAAGATCGCCCGGTTGCGCATCTTCCGCGACGATGCTGACAAGATGAATCGCAGCCTGCGCGATACGGGCGGCGGCGCGCTGGTCGTCAGCCAGTTCACCCTGGCCGCCGATACATCGCGCGGCAATCGGCCCGGATTCTCCGCCGCCGCCCCGCCCGATCAGGGCCGCGCGCTTTATGAACATTTCGCCGATCACCTGGCCGCCTCGGGCATTCCGACGGCGCGCGGGGTTTTCGGGGCCGATATGAAAGTCGCGCTGGTCAATGACGGGCCAGTGACGATCTGGCTTGAAAGTTGAAACCTGCCCATGCCCCCTCACCTGTTTGAAAAATATCCTCGGGGGGTGAATGGGCCGCAAGGCCCAGAGGGGGGCAGACAGCCCCCTTCGCCGGGCGAACAGGGCACCCGCCCCCCCGAAAGGAGCGACATGGACACCGCTGATTTCTCTGCCACCGAGTATGCTGGCCGCCTGTCGCGCATCCGGGCGGCAATGGCGCAAGCCGGGCTTGATACGCTGATCATTACCGACCCGTCGAACATGGCCTGGGCCACAGGCTATGACGGCTGGTCGTTCTACGTGCATCAGGCGGTGGTGATCGGCCCCGACGGCCCGCCGCTATGGTGGGGGCGAGCGATGGATGCGGCGGGCGCGCGGCGCACGGTCTGCATGCCAGATGATTGCATTCATTCCTACGAGGACGGCTATGTCCAGAATCCGGAAAAGCATCCGATGGAGGTGCTGGCCGCCCTTCTGGCGGAGAAGGGCTGGGATGCGGGGCGCATTGGCGTCGAGATGGACAATTACTACTACTCGGCAAAGGCTCATGCGGTGCTGGCGGGGCGGCTTGAAGGCACGCTGGTCGATGCTGGCGGGCTGGTGAACTGGCAACGCGCGGTAAAATCGCCCGCCGAACTGGAGCGCATTCGCCGTGCCGCGCGCATTGTCGAGGCGATGCACTATCGGATTGTCGATGTGGCAGAGCCGGGGCTGGCCAAGAACGTGCTCGTGGCCGAAATCCTGCGTACCGGCGCCCTCGGCGAAGGGGAGAACTGGGGCGATTATCCGGCGATCGTGCCCATGGCACCATCGGGAATGGATGCCACCGCGCCACATCTGACCTGGGATAACCGGCCGATGCTGGCGGGTGAGTCGCATTTCTTCGAAATCGCGGGGGTTTACCGGCGCTATCATTGTCCCCTGTCGCGCACGCTCTTCTTCGGCGAGCCGCCCGCGAAATACCGCCGCGCAGAAGCCGCCGTGCAGGAAGCCACCGCCGCCGCGCTGGAACAGGCGCGACCGGGAAATCATTGCGAGGATATCGCCAACGCCTTCAACGCGCGACTCAATGCGCTGGGGTTCGAGAAGGACAGCCGCTGTGGCTATTCGATCGGGTTGAGCTATCCGCCCGATTGGGGTGAGCGCACCATGTCGCTGCGTCGTGGTGACCTTACGGTGTTGTTGCCGGGGATGGTGTTCCATTTCATGCCCGCGCTCTGGCTGGACGATGGCGGGCTGGAAATCACCGAAAGTATTGTCATCACGGAACACGGCGCCGAGAAACTTTGCATGCTGCCGGGAACGATCACCGTCAAGGGCTGATCACGGCAGAGTTCCGCAGTGGAAAAGCCGGCTTTTGCCGCCTGAAAAGATTTGAGTTTGCTTGACGTTTCATCCCACGCCACGTTGCGGCAAAGTCGCAAGCATGCTTCCGTTGCCTGGCCGGTCGTCTGGTCGCATTATCACCATCCGCCCTCGCCCGGCCCGTTTCGCCGCATAAAGAGCGTGGTCAACGTCTGACAGCAAGCGATCAGCCTCGGGCTGGGGATAATCGCATGACAGGACAACGCCGACCGAAGCAGCGATATGACAAGGCCGCCCTTCGAAAACGATAGGCTGCGAGACATTCTCGCGGATCCGCGCGCCCAGTTCTTCCACCGGGCCGGGTTGGGTGATGCCTGCAAGCAGAATGATGAACTCATCCCCGCCCACCCGCGTCACCAGATCGCTGTCGCGTACCGATGCGCGGAGCATCCTGCCAACTTCGATCAGCACATGGTCACCCGCGCCATGGCCCAATGTGTCGTTCACCGCCTTGAAGAAATCCAGATCCAGATGCATAAGCGCGAAGGGCCTGCCAGAGGCGATCAGAATACCGAGTTGCCGTTCCATCGCGCGGCGGTTCCGCAGCCCGGTCAGCGTGTCGGTCAGCGCCTGTTCTTCTGCCTGATGCATGGCCCCGCGCAGACGCAGGTTCATCTTCTCCAACTCGCCCATCACCGCCGCCTTGGCCTCGGCCAGATAGAGCAGTTCGATGACCAGATCGGTGGGCGCGAAATCGGTGTCGCTCAGACCATGGTCGCGCACCGCCTCGCGCACCGCATAGCCGAAAGAAAGATTGACCAGAACCTCCTCGCCACCGCGCAACGGCACCGCCACGCCCTTGAACCCGGTACAGGGTGGCTTGAGCAGGTTCATACGCAAACGCATCGACTGCGCCAGATCATGGGCACGGCGCGGACGGGCCGGCCGACGCAGGGCAAAAACGGATTCTAAGGGGGCGCCGATCGCGCTGGAACCCATCAGTTTGAGCAGCGTCGGTCCGGCAGCGCGGATCTGGCAGCGCGAATCAAGATGCAGATACATTGGCATCAGATGCCCAAGCGGACCCGGTCCGAGCGTGAATCCCGGCAGACAGAAATCGCAATCCATCAAGGCGCCTCCGGCACTGCAAGCTCAAAGCTTCGCCCGGCATGATAGGCCGGATCGTAAAGCTCGATCACGATCAGCTCGTCATATGTCTGATCAGCCCGTCTGGTGCCCTGCACAGGTGTCGGCCTGCTGCCGCGGTGTTCCAGAACCGCCAGCGCGCCGTAATCATCGGCAAGCGTGCGCAAGACCCCCACCATGACATGCCCAAACCCGCCCGGACAACGATGACAGGTCAGAATGAAACGGCCCGGACCATCTTCACTGATGCTCAGTTCGGGCAGTTCCAGTTCGGGCACCGCCATGCGTGTGCGGCCCTGAAGATCATCAAGGGAATACAGAAAATCGGTAAAGCTGACACCGCCGAACCGCAGCAACCTGCGCAGCGCTTCCAGCCGGTCATTGGAAACCAGATAGGTGCCGAGGTCTTCCAGCAGCGATTCGCGCGGCGTGACCAGAAGCTGTGAAGCCGTGGCGAGTACCGCCTCAACCAGCGCCGTGTCATAGCTTTGCATCGCCTCGAACCCGTCTGGCCCCAGTAGCTGCGCCACGCCCGAGCGTAATGCCACGTCCTCCCACAGCGAATCGCCATGGGAATCCTGGAGAAAAGACTGGATCGCCTTGCTGATCAGGCCGTGCATGAGCGCCCCGCAATCATCGGTGCGACTCAGCCTAGGACCAAGATGTTAATGAATGGAAAACCCGCGCCCGCGCCTTATTCCACTATTCCCAGAAGCTGGGGAAGATGGCCGATATCCGGAAGCACGGCATCGGCTAAGGGGGCCAGATCGGCCTCGGTGGCAACGCCGGTCAGAACCGCCAGCGTCGCCATGCCCGCCGCCCGCCCGGCAATCAGATCATGGCGGCTGTCACCCACCATCAGCACGTCGCCCGGATGCAGCGCGCAATGACGTGCGAAGGCCAGCAGCATCCCCGGTTCGGGCTTGCCGCCATAGCCGGAATCGAACCCGACGATGAAATCGAACAGCTCGGCGTGTTCGGCGACATGGCTGCGCGCCACGGCTTCGTTGTCATTGGTGGCCACGCCCAGCCGCAAGCCAGCGCCGCGCAACTGCATCAGGAGCGGACGCAGCGGGACCGCAGGCGCAAGCGTCGCAACAGCGGCAGCGGCGGCCATCTGCGCCATGAGCGCCTCGGTCCCGCCGGGTCGTGCCGGCAGCATCGGCGCAATAAGTTCGGCAACCTCCTGGCTGGTTCCGGCAATCACCGCGCTATGTGGCAGAAAGCGGTTGCTGGCGGTGTCAAAAGCCAACGCCGCCGCCAGCGCCTGACGCAAAGCAAGGTCAGAGCCTGCCAGATCGGCGATCATCCGGCTCGCCCAGGCACCCCAGGTGGCCTGAAAATCGAACAACGTGCCGTCCTTGTCGAAGAGAACTGCGCGGATATGTTTCATGCCTGCCCCCGAAACGCGAAACTCATGTCCAGTGGATCTGCGCACCGCCGGGCAACGCCGAACGCGCCTGCTCCGGGGTTTCCGGTGGCAGGTCAAGATCGGCGCAGCAATCCAGCAGCATGGCTTCATCCGACATCAGGAATTCGATGACCGCCAGCAGGAAAACCGGATCCTGCACGCGGTCGCGCAGGTTGCCCGGTACTGTGCCGGTGGCGGCCAGAAACGCCGCGATCCGCGCGTGGTCCTGCGCCAACCAACCGAGAAACTGCGCTGCCAGCACCTCGGCGGCGGATTGTGTCATCGCCATTATCTCGCGTTCCTTCCGGCCTGCCCGGGCAGATCAATCGCCCTGCCCCGTGATTTCCTCAACTGCGTTAATCTTTGGAAACGTTTCGTTAACCTTTTGACCTTAACTCTTAGGTAAGTTGCCTGAACGAAGCAATCAATCCAGCAGAGGCCCGCAAATACAGGCGGTCGGTAAACGCAGCATGACGGGTCGGATTCTAATTGTCGATGATCTGGCGATCAACCGGATCATTCTGAAGGTCAAGCTGGCGTCAGCTTGCCATGAAAGCGTGCAGGCCGCCGATGGAACCACCGCGCTTGCCCTTGCGCGCAGCGAAAAACCCAAGCTGATCCTGCTGGACATGATGTTGCCGGACATCTCTGGGATAGAGGTTTGCCGCCAGTTGCGCGCCGACCCGATGACCCGCGACATCCCGGTCGTGATCATCACCGCCTCGTCCGACCGCGCGCGGCGGCTGGAGGCGTTGCAAGCAGGCGCGGATGAGTTCCTCACCAAACCGCTGAACGAGGTGATCCTGCTGGCACGCATCCGCAGTCTGCTGCGCGCGCGTGAAACCGAAGCCGCTTTGCGCCTGCGCGCCGCAACCTGCCAGGAACTGGGGCTCGCCGATACCGACCCTGCCCTTGCCGCGCCGGGGCGTATCGGGCTGATCGCGGCGGAACCGTCCGTTGCCATGAACTGGCGCACGGCACTGGCGCCCTTGTTGCCGGACCGGCTGGAGATTCTGACACCAACCGGCGCGCTGACCGGCGCCAACGGTCGCCCCACGCCCGATCTTTATGTCATCGCCGCCGATCTTGGCATGCATGGGTCGGGCCTTCGGTTGGTTGCCGACCTGCGCTCGCGCGCGTCGAGTCGCGATTCGGCGATCAGTCTTGTACTGCCCGAAGCCGATTCCGAAACCGCCGCGATGGCGCTTGATCTGGGTGCCACCGATATCCTGACATTGCCGTTCGAACCGCAGGAAACCGCCCTGCGCCTGCGCCTGCATATCCAGCGATACCGGCGTGCCGAGATGTTGCGCCGTCAGGTGGATGACGGAATGAAGCTGGCATTCACCGACCCGCTGACCGGCCTTTTCAATCGACGCTACGCGCTTGCCCAACTGGACCGAATCGCCGCCCGCGCGGCGCGGACGGGAGAGGCCTTTGCGGTCATGGTGCTGGATCTGGACAAGTTCAAGTCGATCAATGACCGGTTCGGCCATGCTGCCGGAGACACCGTGCTAGAACGGGTGGCCGAGCGGCTGCGTGATTGCCTGCACCCCGGCGATCTGGTCGCCCGGATCGGAGGTGAGGAGTTTCTGATCGCCCTTCCGGATGTCTTTCTCGCCGATGCCCACGAGACTGCTGAACGGCTGTGTCAGGCCGTGGCGGATATCGTGGTCGCGCTGCCCGGTGCGGGGGGGCCGGTTCAGGTGACTGTCTCGGTCGGGTTGTCGATGGGTAAGCCCGGCATCACCGCGCATGCGGCCCTCTGCCGCGCGGACAATGCCCTTCTGATGGCCAAGGCCAATGGACGCAACCAGGTCACGATCGCGACCGCGACCGCTGCTTGACCGTTGCTGCGGCAGCTTACCGTGCCGCCTCAGCGCCGCAGGAAACCGCGCCCGCGCCCCTCTTGCAAACGGTCAGCCACCGCTGCACGCTCCGCCATGTCCAGATCGCTTACACGCGCCACAAACGCCTGATGCGCCCGTGCAATCCGCTCTGAACGCTCTTCATGTTCGGCAATCAGAATGTCCGAAAATGCCTGCGCGTCGAATTCGGGCGCGCGCAGCAAGGCGACAAGCGCCTCTTGCCGCGCTGCGGTGCGGGCGCGGCGTTCGTCGCGCAGCGCCTGCCGTTCGGGCGCGCGCGCGCCTTCGGCCCTGCGCATGTCGCGCCGCATCTCCTCGGGCATCGCCAGCCACAGGGAGCGCAGATCGGGGGCAGTGCTTGTGTGGTGCATCTGCGTGCCCTTGATCGCCCCGCCTGCCATCACCCCCGCCACCAGAAGATTCAACGCCAGCGACACCACCAGAACGACACGCAAAACCCGGCCCCTGCGCCTTGGTGCGCCGTTCGCTTTCCTGCCTTCGGCCTCAGTCATCCTGCACCCCCTAGAAACTGTCCAGAAGCGCCAGAAGCGCCTCGTCTTCACCAAGATCCTGCGCGGCTTGCGCCCAGACGCTGTCGTCATTGACGAGCATCGTGGCAGCGGGCGCACCAAAACCCAGCACGCCCGAGGCAGTCTCGGGCACGGCCAGCCCGATCCAGACACCGGCCACACCGGCAGAGCAGACCACGGCCACACCGGGCGCGCCGCCCAGAACCCGCGCCGATTGCCTGCCAAAGGCCGAAATGCCATTGCCAAGCCGCGCCATCAGGCCGGCAAACCCCACCGGACGGGCGGCCCGCGCAATGCGAGGTGCCGGCATATGCGCCAGCGCATCATGCAGAAGCCGCGCTTGCAAGGCGTCGGGCAGGTCGTCTGGCGCGGGCGCGCGGGCGGCGGCAAAGAACGGCTCCAGCAGCGCGTCGTCGTCTTGCCTGGCGTTGTCATGCGGTTGCTTGGTCATCGTTCAAATCCCAGTTCGGTGCGCCGCTCGGACAGCAACGCGGTAAGGCGGCGCTTGCCTCGGGCGATCAGGCTTTCCACAGCCTCGACCCCCACGCCCAGCACCTCGGCAATCTCGGGGTTGGCGAGCCCCTCGATGTGGCGCAACACCACTGCCATGCGTTGCCGTTCAGGCAGGGTCGCCAGCGCCAGGTCAAGCGCCTGCGCACGGTCGGCGGCGATCATGGCGTCCAGCACCGACGGCGCCGGGTTCACCGGTTCCTCAACACTGTCAAGCGCCACGCCCCGCCGCTTGCGCAAACGGTCGGTGGCCAGGTTGAACGCCACCCGGTATAGCCAGGTCGAAGGCTGCGCCGCCCCGGCCCGCCATTCCGGCGCGATCTGCCACAGCCGCAACATGGCCTCTTGCGTGACATCCTCGGCCTCCGCCGGGTCATCGAGCAGACGCCGTGCCAGCCGCAGGACGGCAGGCGCAAGCCGCGCCATCAGAAGCCGCGCCGCCAACGCATCGCCCCCGGCATACCGCGCGAGCAGTTCTTCGTCGCTTTGGTCATCGTGAGCAGACATGCGGGCGGCGGATTTCCCGTGAAGGCGCGGAAAGGGAGTGCGGGCGGCTGGCCCTGCCGCATTCAGCGGTAACGCCGGCGCCGCCCGCATGCAAGCGGCTCAGTCGGTCTGGCGGCCAGCGTCGGGCCGGGCCCGGTTGCGGCCCGGGCGTTCTGCCCAACGCTCCTGCGCGGCGGCGAACTCCTCGGCGCTGATAACCCCGTCGTCATTGGCGTCGATGCGGTTGAAGCTGCGCGCGGCAAAGTCTTCTGGCGCCATCATGCGTTCGCGGTGTGTGCGCGGGCCTTGGCCCCGCCCCTGCCGTTCATTCCGGCGCTCGGCCCGGCCTTCGCCGCTGCGCCCGGCCCGGTCTTCGGCACGCGCGGCGCGGCGCTCCTGGCGGGTGGCGGCGCGCTCTTCCGCGCGTTCGGCCATACGACCGCGGAACGCATCATGGCGTGCTTCCATCGCTGCGGCCAGTTCCTCGCGGCTGAGCAGACCATCGCCATCACGGTCCCCGGCCTCAATCATCTGGGCAGCGCGGCGATCGAACAGTGACGCGCGCCGTTCCTGCATCAGATCGCCAACATAAGCGGTCCATTCGTCACGGGAGATCGCGCCATCGCCATCGGCATCGGCGACAGCAAAGTCAAAAGCGGGCATCATCGGCACCACGGCACCTCGCTCGGTGGATGACAGCGCGGGCACCGACCCCAACATGAGAACGATCACGGTTGCGGTTACACGTTTCATCAGGCTATCCTTTTCGCAAGCTGGGCTGAAGCCGACAGGGGCTCAGCGCATTTTAGTGATCGTAATACGGCCCCTCTCTGTCATTCCGTCGCACAGGCTGTAAAAAAGAGGTCCATCAGTTGACCTTGCCAAAGCGATGCCTATTGTCTGTCTGCCGTGCATTTTTTTTCACGCAGGCCAGAAAGCGATCCAGACATGTCCCTTGCCTCCGCGCAGACCCCCGCCACCGAAACCGACCGTCCGCTACGCCCGGCGCTGCTGCGCGGCTGGCATCGGCGCTGTCCGGCCTGCGGCGAGGGCCATCTGATGCAAGGCTATCTCAAGGTGCAGGAAAGTTGCCCGTCATGCGGTGAAGAACTGCACCACCAGCGCGCCGACGATGGCCCGGCCTATCTGACGATCCTTCTGGTCGGAAAATTGGTTATGGCGGTTTATCTGTCTGTTTTCCTTGCCTTTCAACCTGCTCCCTGGGTTATGATCACCTTATGCTGGTCATTGGCGCTTGGCCTGTCTCTGTGGCTTCTGCCGCGGTTCAAAGGCGCTTTCGTCGCGCTGCAATGGGCCCAGAGGATGCATGGTTTCGGGGAGCGCGAGCACACCGAATGACGCCGGTCGAGCTGACAACATCTGACAGGACCGCGATCCGCGATGCGGCAACCATCGTGCTTGTGCGCGATGCCGACGGCCCTGCGCCGCGCGTGCTGATGGGCCAGCGCGGGGCAGGTGCGGCGTTCATGCCCAACAAGTTCGTCTTTCCCGGCGGCGCGATCGATCCTGACGATAGCGTGATACAGTTTGCGCAACCGATTGACGCGCTGACCCGCCAACGGCTGGCCGCGCAGCCCGTTACCCCCATGGCCCCCACCCCCGAGGCGATGCTGGCTGCCGCCATCCGCGAATTGTGGGAGGAATCGGGCCTTATGCTGGCCCGGCCCGGAACCTGGCAAGGCCCCCTGCCCGATGACTGGCGCCGCTTTGCCGAGGCGGGCATGTGCCCTGCCCCCGAGGGCTTGCAATATATCTTCCGCGCCATCACACCGCCGGGCCGCACCCGGCGCTTCGACGCGCGGTTCTTTCTTGCCGATGCCCGTCAGGTGGTTGGTGATCTTGATGATTTCTCGCATGCCTGCGAAGAGTTGAGCCATCTGCACTGGATCGAACTGGCCGAGGCACGGCGGCTGGACCTGCCCTTCATCACCGAGGTCGTTCTGGCCGAGGCCGAGGCCGTTCTGCATGACGGACACCCTGAAAGCGTGCCGTTTTTCGACAATTCAGGCACTGCGCCCGTCTTTCGCCGCGTTGCCTGAACGACGCTGGCGCATGAAAAAGGCCCCGGCAGTTGCGGGGCCTTTTGTCATTGCGGTTGTCCGTTTCAGCCCCGCGCGGGAACCTTCTGCAAAAGCGGCATCAGCGTGGCCATGTCCGGCCCCTGCGCCTGCCCCGTCAGTGCCTTGCGCAGCGGCATGAACAGCCCCTTGCCCTTGCGCCCGGTTGCTTCCTTCACCTGCGCGGTCCAGTTGGCCCAGGAATCAGGGCCATAGGGCGGCGGGGGCAGCATGGTCAGGGCCTGAGCGACGAATTCAGCATCCTCGGGCGCGATATCGGGTTCTGCACCATCACGGCACAACGCCCACCAGCCGTCCAGATCATCCAGCCGGGTGATGTTCTCGCGAGCAACGGACCAGAACGCGGCCGCCTGCTCTTCAGGCACCCCCAGCTCTGCCAGCTTTCCCGCCACGGCATCCAGCGGCAAGGCCTGAACATACGCGCGCGTCAGCGGCCAGAGGTCTTCGGCGTCAAACTTGGTGGGGGCCGCACCGAATTGCGACAACTCGAACCCTTCGGCGATCTCGTCCAGATCGGCACGCAACTCGACCGGCTGGCTGGAACCCAACCGCGCCATCAGCGACAAAAGCGCCATCCGCTCGACGCCTTGCGCGCGCAGATCGCGCAGCGAAAGCGTACCCAGCCGTTTCGACAACGCCTCACCCTGAGCACCGGTCAAAAGGCTGTGATGGGCGAAAGCCGGTGGCGTGCCACCCATCGCCTGAATGATCTGGATCTGGGTTGCCGTATTCGTCACATGATCAGCACCGCGTACGATATGGGTAACGCCCATATCCATATCGTCAACCGATGAAGCAAAGGTATACAGCACCTGCCCGTCTGCCCTGATCAGCACCGGGTCCGAGACCGAGGCTGCGTCAATGGACAGATCGCCCAGAATGCCATCGGCCCATTCGATGCGTTCCAGATTCAGCTTGAACCGCCAGTAACCCTCGCGCCCTTCAGCACGCAGTTTTTCACGCGCGGCTTCGTCCAGCGCCATCGCCGCGCGGTCATAAACCGGCGGTTTACCCATGTTCAGCTGCTTCTTGCGTTTCAGATCCAGCTCGGTCGGGGTTTCAAAGCATTCATAGAACCGCCCGTTGGCACGCAGCTTGTCGGCCTCGGCGGCGTAGCGGTCCAGCCGCTCGGACTGCCGCTCGATCCGGTCCCAGTGCAGGCCCAGCCAGTCGAGGTCTGCCTTGATGCCATCGACATATTCTTCTTTCGAACGCTCGCGATCGGTGTCATCAAGGCGCAGGATGAACTGCCCCCCGGTCTTGCGTGCGATCAGGTAGTTGAACAGCGCCGTGCGCAGATTGCCGATATGCAGATAGCCGGTGGGCGACGGGGCGAAACGGGTGACGGTCATGGGAAATCTCCTGCTCGCGGTTGTTTTTCACAAGCGCGTGGTTTTGTCCATAACCCGCACATGAGGTGAGTTATGAGCGACTGGAAGGGCCGACACCCGCCCAGCCTTGCCGATCTTGAGGCGCTGGCCGATGCGGCCCGCGAAAGCCTGCCCGCGCCCTTTGCCGCAGCGGCGGCGGATGTGGCGGTCCAGGTGGTCGATTTCGCCCCTGATGACATTCTTGCCGAGCTGGGCATCGATGACCCGTTCGAGTTGACGGGCCTGTATCAGGGCGTGCCGATTACCGAGAAATCACTGTTCGACAGCCCCGGTCAGCCCGATGTGATCTGGCTGTTCCGCGCGGCGATTCTGGATGAATGGCTGGCGCGCGGCGATGTCACCCTCGATCACCTGATCACGCATATTTATGTGCATGAACTGGCGCATCATCTTGGCTGGTCGGACGCGGATATCGCCCGGATTGACCGCTGGTGGGAATGACGCACCGCCCCGATGCTGGGGCGGCGACAGTCTGCGGCGACGGTCAGCGGCGACGGTCAGCGGCGGCGGTCGCGGCGAGACTGCATGGGCTGGAACGCGACCGAGACATGGGCCTCGCAATAGGGCTTTCCCGCCGTCGCCGGCAGGCCGCAAAACCAGAATTCCTCGGTCGCCGGGTCACCGATCGGCCATTTGCAGGTGCGCTCGGTCAGTTCCATCAGGCTGAGCTTGCGCGCCGTCTTTTCAACCTCGCGGACATTGGCCAGTGCCTCAGGCGAGATTTCATGCGCCGAGGGCTGCGGCGGCAGCGGCTGTCCGGCGGGCACGATAGGGCGCCGCCCCGGCATCTGCACGACCGTATTGGCTGGTGCGGGCGCTGCGGGCTTTGCCTCGGCCGGTTGTTCGGTGTCGGGCACCTCTGCTTCTGGTGCGGGCTCTGCCGGGCGGCGCGCTTCGGGAGCCGGGGGTTTGGCGCGCGGCGCCTCGGCGGCAGCGGCGGCAGGGGGTTCGGCGGGGGCCTCAGCGGTGCTGGTGTCGCCGGTCCGGCTGGACAGACCCAGCCGGTGCACCTTGCCGATCACCGCATTGCGGGTCACCGACCCCAGTTCCTTGGCGATCTGCGAGGCCGATTTCCCCTCGGCCCACATCTTCTTGAGCAGTTCAACGCGCTCGTCGGTCCAGGACATGCTCTCGACTCCGCAACGCGGCACAAACGCCCGGCAGGGGCGCGCGCCGCAAATTTCGTTCAGCCCCTATTCTATCGGGGACGGGTTGAGATACAAGGCGCGTGCATCAATGGCAATGGCCGAGACGAAAAACCCCGGGAGAACGTGGAACATGCAGCGCAATATGGGCGAACGCCGCTTCGGACATGTCAACTGGCTGGGCCTGCAGACGCTCGCCCACCGCGAAACCCGCCGTTTCCTGTCGGTCTGGACCCAGACACTGGCGGCCCCGCTGATCACGGCAGGTCTGTTCCTGACGGTCTTCACCCTGGCCATCGGCCCTTTGCGCGGGCCGGTGATGGGGGTTGATTTCGTGGCCTTTCTGGCCCCGGGCATCCTGATGATGACGGTGATCCAGAACGCCTTTGCCAATACCTCGTCCTCCATCGTGATCGCCAAGGTGCAGGGCAATATCGTCGATACGCTGATGCCGCCGCTGTCGGCGGGGGAGCTGGTGGCGGGGTTCCTGGCAGGCGCCGCGGCGCGGGGCCTGATCGTGGCGACGCTGATCTCGCTCGCGCTCTGGCCGGCGCTGGGGCTGGTGCCGGCGCATCCGGTGTGGCTCATCATCATCACGCTGGTGGGCGCGGCGATGCTGGGCGCGCTGGGGATCGTCGCGGGGATCTTGTCGAACAAGTTCGACCAGATCGCGGCGATCACCAATTTCATCGTCACGCCCCTGGCTTTCCTGTCGGGGACTTTCTACACGCTCGACGCACTGCCCGGCTGGATGCGCGCGGTGAGCCATGCCAACCCGGTCTTCTATCTGATCGACGGGGCGCGCTACGGCTATCTGGGGCGGTCCGACAGCGACCCGTTTCTGGGCCTCGCCATCGTGCTGGCGACCACCGCGGCGCTGTCCGCGCTGGCCTGGTGGTGGTTCCGCATCGGCTACCGCTTGAAGCCCTGAGGCGGGCCGGCGCGACAGCGTGCCGCGAGCCTGCGACGCAGGGGGAACCTTGCGGTCTGCCGGTGGTTGTGTCACCAAGGGGTATACTGTCCTGGCTCCAGCTAGATCGAGGTTTGCCATGTTCAAGAAATCAGTCCTCTTCGCCGCATCGGCCGTGTCGATGACTTTGGGCGGCTGGGCCGCGCATGCCGGCGACCCGGCGGCGGGCGAGACGCAATGGCGCCAGTGCCGGTCGTGCCACATGATCACCGCCCCCGATGGCGAGGTGCTTCAGCGCGGCGGCCGCGTCGGTCCGAACCTGCACGGGATCATCGGCCAGCAGGCGGGCACCGTCGAGGGCTTCCGCTACAGCGAGGAACTGGTCGCGGCGGGCAACGATGGCCTTGTCTGGGACCGCGAGAACTTCATCGCCTATGTCGAGGACCCCACCGGCTTCATCCGCGAGCATTCCGGCGACGCCCGCGCGCGCTCGCCCATGAACTTCCAGATGCGCTCGGGCGCGGAGGACATGTTCGCCTATCTCGAGACCTTCTCGGAATAAGCCGGAAGGCCGCAGGAACAGACGCCGCCCGCAGGTCAGTGACCGCGGGCGGCGTTTTCATGTCGGGGTCACGTCTGCGGGTCGCGCAGTCCATGATGGCGAAAGGCCGCCACCCGCGCGAAGCGCAGCGTGAGCGCCCGGCGCCGGGCCGAGGGCAGGGGCGCGGGGGCGGGGTTCCGGATGATCTCTGCGTCGAAATC
>ERZ869909.553-NODE-553-length-41627-cov-5.159398_pt1 | contig 41627 bp, 51 predicted proteins | sample MGYA00520892_ERZ869909 | MGnify/ENA primary metagenome ERZ869909 (study PRJEB32215, sample SAMEA104723947) | bioreactor metagenome | biome: bioreactor; feature: anaerobic bioreactor; material: water | place: China | collected 2015-03-12 ... | reverse complement strand
GATCTGCGCTATGACAAGATCATCATCATGACCGATGCCGATGTCGACGGCGCGCATATCGCGGCGCTGCTGATGACCTTCTTCTATACCCAGATGCGCCCGCTGATTGATCACGGGCATCTCTATCTGGCCTGCCCGCCGCTTTTCCGTCTGACGCAGGGCGCGCATCGCATCTATGCGCTCGACGAGGCCGAGAAGGAAGAATGGCTGCGCAAGGGGCTGGGCGGTCGCGGCAAGATCGACGTGTCGCGCTTCAAGGGCCTGGGCGAAATGGACGCCAAGGATCTGAAGGATACCACCATGAACCCGGCCAGCCGCAAGCTGATCCGGGTGAGCATCGACGAGGATGAACCGGGCGAAACCGGCGATCTGGTGGAGCGGCTGATGGGCAAGAAGCCCGAGCTGCGCTTCCAGTATATTCAGGAAAACGCCCGTTTCGTCGAGGATGTGGATGTCTGAGCCGCCCCCGACGCGCGGCTGGTCCAACGGCAAGGCATGAAAAAACCGGCCCCCGCGAGGGCCGGTTTCTGTTGCCGGAGCGGCGGGGTTCAGAAGGGGATTTCGTCATCCATATCGGCCGGGCCGCCATAGCCGCCCTGCGCACCGCCGCGCCCGCCCTGCGAGCCGCCACCCGAGCCGCCACCGTAACCGCCGCCCGAACCGCCGCCATAGCCGCCACCGGAATCGCCGCCAAAGTTGCCGCCGCCACCCTCGCCGCGACCGTCAAGCAGGGTCAGGGTGCCGCTGAAGGGGCGCAGCACGACCTCGGTGGAATAGCGGTCGGCGCCGGATTGATCCTGCCATTTGCGGGTTTCCAGCTGGCCCTCGATATAGACCTTGGAGCCCTTCTTCAGATACTGCTCGGCGATCCGGCCCAGTGGCTCGGAAAAGATCGCCACCGAATGCCATTCGGTGCGCTCGCGCTTCTCGCCGCTGGATTTGTCGCGCCAGGTTTCCGAGGTGGCGATGCGCAGGTTCACCACCTTGCCGCCATTGGGAAAGCTGCGCACCTCGGGGTCGCGGCCAAGATTGCCGATGAGTATGACCTTGTTGACCGATCCCGCCATGCGGCTGCTCCCTGTGCAAATCTGTTTCGAATCTGATGGATTGTGGGTACACCACACGAGCCTTGAAGGAAAGTCGCCGAGGGGTCGGCGGCCCTTGCTGCAGCCGCTTGGCCGGTCTGACAAACAGCGCTATACTGCGCTGCTGAAACGCGGCCGGGCAGCCGGCATCACGCAAAAGGGGACAGTATGCGCCTGGCGCTGACGGCGATGGTGGCGGCGGGATCGCTGGTGGCTTTCGAGGCCAGCGCCAATGGCTTGCGCCTGGGCAGCGGCGGTGCCTCGCGTCAGGAAGTGCAGCGCAATCAGGCGCGGCTGATCGACAGCCGGCTGGCCTCGCAGTATTCGGCCTCGGAACGCTATCTGCCGCGCCTGCCGCAGCCCGTCGACGGGCCGGGATCGCAGGCCGGGGTGCCCAGCTATCGCGGCAGCTACAGCGGCCCCTATCTGGACATGGCCCGCGCGGCTGCCCGGCGCCACAATATCCCCGAAGACCTGTTTTTGCGGCTGGTGCATCAGGAAAGCCGCTGGGACCCCGGCGCGGTGTCGCGCGCGGGCGCGCGGGGGCTGGCGCAGCTGATGCCCGATACCGCAGCGCTGCTGGGTGTCAATGCCGATGACCCGCAGCAGAATCTTGAGGGCGGTGCGCGCTATCTGCGCATGATGTTCGAGCGTTTCGGCGACTGGCGGCTGGCGCTTGCGGCCTATAACGCCGGGCCGGAAGCCGTGCAGCGCCATGGCGGCATTCCACCCTACCGCGAAACCACCGATTACGTGCGCATCATCCTCGGCGCCGGCTGAGCCAGCCGGGCCGCGGCTACAGTGCGTTGGGCGGCTGCCGGCCGTCACGGAAGGCACGGGCATTGTCCAGCGCCATCATGCCCATCTCGCTGCGCACCTCCAGCGCGGCGGTGCCCAGATGCGGCAGCAACACCACATTGTCGAGCGCGCGCAGGGCTTCGGGCACCAGCGGCTCGTGTTCATAGACATCAAGCCCGGCGCCGCCGATCCGACGGGTCTGGAGCGCCTCGATCAGCGCCGCCTCGTCGATGATGTCGCCGCGCGCGATATTGATCAGATGCGCATGCGGCTGCATGGCTTCCAGCGCCCGGGCGTCGATCAGATGATGGGTGGCCGGGCTGGCCGGCACCGCCAGCACCACCACATCGCAACCGGCCATCAGCGTGTGCAGATCGGCAACCGGCTCGGCCATCGGCAGATCGGGCAGGGCGCGCGGGCTGCGGGTGAAATAGCGAACAGCCATGCCGAAGCCGAAATGCGCCCGCCGGGCAATCGCCTGCCCGATCCGCCCCATGCCGACGATGCCCAGCACCTTGCCGCTCAGATGCAGCCCCAGCATCTGCGTCGGATGCCAGCCCTGCCAGCGCCCGGAACGCACCAGCCGCTCGCCCTCGGCAGCGCGGCGCGCGCTCATCAGCATCAGCGTCAGGGCGATATCGGCGGTGGCATCGGTCACCGCGCCGGGGGTGTTGCTGACGGTGATGCCGGCTGCGCGCGCGGCTTCGATGTCGATATGGTTATAGCCAACGCCGAAATTGGCCAGCAACCGGCTGCGCGGCGCCGGCACCGAGGCAAAGAGCGCGGCGTCGAAACGATCCCCCAGCGTTGGCAGGATGATGTCGAATTCCGTCAGCGCGGCGCGCAGCTCATCGGTGCTGGTGGGGGTGGTGTCCGCGCGCAGCACCAGATCGAACTCGCGCCTTGCGGCCGCGATCACCGTTTCGGGCAGCGGGCGGGTGATGAACAGCCGCATCAATGCATCCTTGCGCCGTCGGGCACCGGCTGTCCGGGGCCGATCAGCACCACCGCGCCCTGCGGATCGGAAAGCCCCAGTACCAGCACTTCCGAGCGCATCGGCCCGATCTGGCGTGGCGGAAAATTCACCACCGCCAGCACCTGCCGACCGATCAATGCCTCGGGCGTGTAATGGGTGGTGATCTGCGCCGAGGATCGTTTCTCGCCAATCTCGGGGCCGAAATCGATGCGCAGCTTGTAGGCCGGTTTGCGCGCCTGCGGAAAGGTCTCGGCCGCGATCACCGTGCCGACGCGGATATCGACCTTGAGGAAATCGTCAAAGCTGATTTCCGGACTGCCTTCGGCGCTCATTCGCCCAGCTCCCGCGAGCGCTGCGCCGCCGCCGCCACCGCGCGCGGCAGAAGGGCAGGAAAGCCGGTATCGGCATCCATCAGCACCTCCAGCGCGGCGGCGGTGGTGCCCTTGGGGCTGGTGACATTGATGCGAAGCTGCGCCGGGCTGTCGTTCGAATGCTCGGCCAGCGCGCCGGCCCCCGCCACCGTGGCGCGGGCCAGATGCAGCGCCATCTCGGGGGGCAGGCCCTGGGCTTCGCCGGCGGCGGCCATGGTTTCGATCAGATGGAACACATAGGCCGGCCCCGAACCCGAAAGCGCCGTCACCGCATCCATCTGCGCCTCGGTTTCCAGCCGCAGGGTCTGGCCCACCGCGCCCATCAGCGCCTCGGCGAGATCCATCGCCGCCGGGGCGACATGGGCATTGGCGATCAGCGCCGTGATGCCGCGCCCTACGGCTGCGGGGGTGTTGGGCATGGCGCGGATGATCGGCGTCTGGTCGCCAAGCACCTGCGCCAGCTTCGCCAGCCCGGTGCCGGCGGCAATCGACAGAAAGACCGTCGCGCCATTGCCCATCGCCGCCAGTTGCGGCAGTGCCTCGCCCATCATCTGCGGCTTGACGGCCAGCACCACCATGGCCGGCGCGCCGGGCAGTGCTGCGTTCAGCATCACGCCGGTCTGGCGCAACCAGTTGGACGGGTAGGGCTCTATGACGCTGACCGACGCCGGCTCCAAGCCGCGATCAAGCCACCCTTGCAAGAGCGCCGATCCCATCTTGCCACAGCCCAGCAGCACCAGCCCGCGCGCGTTCAGTTCCGTCAAATCCATGAAATCCCCCGTTTTGCCGGAAGACTAGGCGCGACCGTAACCCTGCGCAATGGCAAGTTGCAGCGCTTCCTCGGCGCCGCGGTCGGCCCAGGCGACAAGCTGGAAGGCGGGATAGAACCGCTCGCAACTGGCCACCGCGCTGCGGATCATCTGGTCGATCTGCTCGGGCGCTGCGATCTGCTCGCCGCTGAGCAGCAGCCCATAGCGCCAGACCATCAGCCCCTGCGCCGCCCAATAGGTGAAACAGCCGCCCCAACAGAGGTCATTGGCGGCGTTGATCACCGCGTAAAGCTCAGGCAGGCGGGCCTCGGGCGGCTCCATCTCGAAGGTGCAGATCAGCCGCAGGGTTTCGTCGCCATGCGACCAGGCCAGCGTCAGCGAATAGCTGCGCCACTGCCCTTCCACCGCCATGGCGATCTGATCGTCGCCGACGCGGTCGAACTCCCAGGCGTGATGCTCGGCGAGGGTTTCGACAATATCGATCGGGTGGATCTCGTCGGTCAGGAAACGATCTGCGGACAAGGTCATGTCCTGGTCTTTCTCCGATCTAGCCGCAGCCAAGCCGCACCCTACCATTATCAGTAGGCCCAGCAGGATGCAGCATGCACTGTGTTCACCCTTACTAGATATGGTGTGGCAAAAGGGGAAGCCTGTAAAGAAGAAATTCCTGTGGACAAGTGCCGGAGGGCTGGGTGATTGTGCGTTGACACCAATATCTGCAGTAAACCGGGAAGAGGTGAAAAGACGTGGGAAGAGCTGGTTAAAGGCCGTAAAAACAAGGGCTTCCAGCGCGCGCGAGAGATCTACAAGCGGCGCTGCACGAGTCTTGCACGGATCCCCAAAATCGCCGTTTTCTCGGGTCAGCACCCTTTGAGGCAAGACGCCTCAACATCCCTTAAACGCCCTGTTTACAAGGGCATTCGAATGGAAAGGTCACAAACCGGACCTTCCGGAACTGGGAAATTCGTTTCCCGGTTCCTTTTCCAGTTCCCAGAACGGGATTGTTGCAATGAAATCAAGGTAATGGCTGCTCTGCGGGAATCGAGTGAGCCTCATGGAACTGGGAAGAGATATTGAACGGTACGCCGGAGTGACTGGACCTGGATCGCCGGGCAAGCCTACAACCTCGGCTCAAAGTCGACGCTTGAATTGTGCGCAGCGAAATTCCTGTGCTCATTGCAGGCATGCGGGACAAGACGGACGGTTGGCGCTATAGTTTGGCGCGCTTGGGGAAGTCCGACATACTAGCCTCTAGCCAGTCCGGCCTTCGGTCATGAAAACTCTTTGAGAAGTAGGTCTGACAGACCTCGCCTGTCATCATCCCACAAGGTGTTTCCGGAAGGGTCATAGACCGGGAATCCGATGCTCCCCGTTTCTCGATTGATCATTGGCCTCACTTGATAAGCTTTTGGCGTTGCAATGCGCTCGCAGGAGATCACGTTCTCACCGGACGGACCCTCGACGAGGATCGCAGATAGGATCGAATTGGGGGCTTGGGCACCGCGAGTCTGGAGAATCTGTTTCGCCACCATCATCCGGATAGCACCAAAGCGATCAACCAGTTCATTGAGCTGCTTACGAATGGCCGACCCTTCTTCCGTACAGTTCCTCGTCGCGCGCAGCATTTCACCGACGCTCACGATCCAATACCGGGTCAGCTGGATCTGGAGCCGCGTCCGGCTGTCAGGATGATGAGAGGCACCCGTTTTCGCTATATACTGCGCGTGCTCATCCTCCATCTGCCGGAGGACAAGGTCCAAATAGACGTCGTTGTCTCCGGCGTCATGGGGGGTCTCGTTCCCCCGGATTTCTTCTAGGCGCTTCTGTACGACGCGCCATTTGGTGTGATATCCTTGCTGAGCTTGATAAGCACCGTAGAAGCCGACTTCGATCAGTTCGGTCGGGGAGGCATCCTGAATCTTCTCGATCATCCCTGTACCTTTCGGGAAATCTTGCCGGACAGCCTGAACTGCCTCTGCAGGTTACGCCATGTAAATCTTTGCCCGCAAGACGATTGCCATTCTGATGTCGCTACAAGCGATACGCTGCGCTGCCAGCCGCCTGCTTCCACCCTATTCTCTCATCACAATCAACTCTCCCCGCGCCCTGCGGCTATCGGCCTTGTTGGCGATCGTGTAGCAGGTGGTGATTTCCTCGAGCCGAAAGCCCTTGAAGATCGCGCGGATATCCGAGGTGTCGTTGATAGAGAGCACGAAGAGCCCCTTCACGCCGGCAAGCACGCCGGCCAGGCGCTCGAAATCGGCGCGTTGGAAGAGGGCTTTGCCGTAGTCACCCTCGCTGCCCCAATAGGGCGGATCCAGATAGAAGAGTGTGCCAGGGCTGTCATAGCGGCGAATGAAGGCCTCGAAATCCAGGCATTCGATCACCACGCCCGACAGTCGCGCATGCACCTCTTCGAGCATCGGCTCCAGCGTGGTCAGGTTAAACCGCGCCGGCCTGTCGATCGAGACGCCGAAATTGCGCCCCGAGACCTTGCCGCCAAATGCCGTGCGCTGCAGGTAGAGAAACCGAGCCGCGCGCTCGAGATCGGTCAGCGTGGCAGGATCGGTGGCGACCAGGCGCTCGAATTCAACCCGTGTGGTGAGCTGGAAGCGCAGCACCTCCAGGAACTGCGGATAATGCCGCTGCAGGATCCGGAACAGGTTTGCCACGTCGCGGCCGAGATCGTTGATCACCTCGGCGCGCGGCTGGCGGCGGCGACGAAAGAAGATGCCGCCCATGCCAACGAAGGGCTCGGCATAGGTAGTGCAGGGAATGGCATCGAGCATCGCCGTCAGACGGCTGGCAAGGTTGCGCTTGCCGCCCAGCCAGGGGGCGACCGGCGAGACCGGGGCAATCGGGGTCATCTGTGACATTGGGTTCCTGCGCGATTTGCTGGCAGGAACATACCACGAACATCCGGTGATGCCAGTGCGGATTGGAGCTGATCTCCCGGATGGGCGGAAGATGTTGTCCTAGCCCCTACACGCCCGAGAGCCCGGCGACAGGCCCAGCCGGCATTTTGGCCTCTGCAGGATCGCTGTATGAATCGGCCAGTTGTGGCAGCCGCGGCAGTGTGCTGTCAGGCGATGTCGGCTTTGCGGGACGGAGCGGACGTTGGGCTTCTTCCGAACTTCCAACGCCATTTGAGACCGGGAAAGACTCACTCGTCAAAGACCTAAGCGGGCTTAAAGAACCGTTCTAGCAAAAATCTGTCCGAATGAGGAGAGTCTAATGTATGATCTCCCTGTCCCAAATATAGTATCAGGTGTCGCGAATTTTTTCTCCCTAAATGCCTGTGTGATAAGGTCACGCTCCATTGCCTGATATTCCTTCCGACTTTTAGATCCAGTAAGCTCTCCATAATCGACTGCAGATACAAGCCCAAGATTGCCAAGATGCTCAACCGAAGCTTCAATAGCAGCCAATTGTTTCTTTCTTTCTGGGTACTTTTTACTATATATGCGGCAGAATTCCGGATTGAAAAAATTCACAATTTTCGACTGACCTTCCACATCTCTTGTCTTTGTAAAGAACTGCAGAGTGGCAATTGGGTCATTGGTCGCTATGTAAGAAAACAAAATGGCATCCAACTCAGAAAGATTCTTAATTTTCTCAACGAACGATGGGTGAATATCTTCACACGTATCTTTGTTCATTGCGCCTGCCATGACGCCAGCAAACATTTCTTGTAGAACCGGTTTGTCCACTGTAAATTTCAACGCCTCAATTGTAGGTCCCGCAATCTGAATATCCGGCGAAACAATATGCTCAGGAGGAATACCACTAAGTTTGGTTGCTACCTTGTCTGCCAACCAGTGCTCGATTCTCTCTGCGCTCCACACAATGCCACGGAGTGGCATCAGGGCAACATTTACAGCTCTACCGACCAAGCCAAGCGCTTTACCGGTCTCTAGCGCGGCGGGTTTTATCGCGTCTTCATAGATGGGTACGGCCTTCGCCAAATCGGCAACGGCAGTTATCTTGTTGGACAACTTATCAAGATCATTCTCTGACATCCTTTTCTCCCCCTTCAGAACATGAGGCACTCACATCTTACACTGCGACGTAGTCAGGGCCTACTATGAGCCGCGTCTCACTCGTCGTTCAAGCACTATTGAGAGTGATTGGTTGCGCGAAAACTCGAATGCCCATACTGGGCTCGTCGCATCGCGTAGTGACGCAGTGCCTCAGTTCCTGAAAGCCCATGATCAGAAGGAGGCGTTAAACTCGCCCGTTTCGTCTTGGCCTGTGTGCGCGAGCAGCCTGTCCCCGCGATCACCACTTATGTGCGCTCCAGACCACCTCACCTATAATGCCCTGGGCAAGGGCATCGGCCGCCTGACCGCCGCGGAACTCTGGCGGATAGGCTGCCGCGTCAGGATTGTCTGACCGGATCACCACGCCCGCGCCATCCAGCAGCTCCATGCGCTTCAACCTGGTGCCGTTTTCCGGGTCGTTGAACACATAGACGCGCCCCGAGCGGATCTGCTGGCGTGCGCGGTCAACCATGACCAGGTCGCCATCATGCAGGGTCGGCGCCATGCTGTCGCCTGCCACTGTCATGAGCAGGGCAGTCGAGGCGCGGATGCCCTGTGCTTCCAGCCAGTCCTTCGAAAAGGCCAGATGGTCCGTCGGCGGATCGTCGAAATTGATCGAGCCACCACCGGCGGCGGCGCGGGCATCGTAGCGCGCGATCGCGGCAAACTTCTTGCCATTCACTTCTGTTACGGTCGTTGGCTCCGCAGAGAGTGGCGGGTCCAAGCCGACAGGAACATCAAGGATCTCGGCCAGTCGCATGACATTCGAAAAACTCGCGTCGCGCCCGTCTAGAATCGAGCGAACGACCCCAAGCTGGACTCCATGTTGTCGCCCGAATGGGCGTAGGCCGACGGCCTTCACCTGGGCTTCGAGCGCTGCTCTCAAATTGTCCAAGCCGAATCGTGTCATGGGTAACACATAACACAGTGGACCACTTGACACACCGTGCTAAATTTCGCACAACTGTGCTATGGATAGCACGGCACAGCACATCTGCATTTTGATCCGAGCGCTTGCGGCGCATCGCAATCTCAGCCCCTCTACGGTTTCGCGTCTTGTGACCGGATCCGGTGACACGCTTCGGCGCTTAGAACTGCGCAAACCGAACGGACACCCGGCTCACCGCATTTCCACCGAACGAGCTGCCCGCGCTCTGGACGCACTTTCCTACAACTGGCCGTCCGACCTCGAATGGCCACGCGACATTCCGCGCCCTGCCGCCAAACGGAGGATCGTGTGATGGATCATGCGCCTAAGAAAGCCCGCGCCGAATGGCTGGCGGAAGAGCGTCGCGTTCTCAATCAGGCCGCTGAGGCCGGTTCTTCAGGGGTTCCCGGCCCGCGAGATCAAGCGCGCGGACCCACAACATGGGCAGAGTTGCGCAGCCAAGAAGAAGCTGAAGCCTGGCTCGCAACCGCATCGGAAGCAGAGCTACGTGCGATGGCAGCACGCCTCCTGGCGGGTCATCCGGTGTCCCGTGAGGAAGTCGTCCCCCAACAACTGATATTGCTTGCCCAATGCGCCAGTGAAGCGCTTTCGCGCCGCGTGATGGAGGCAATGGGAGAAGGGAAACATCGGAAATTCCGGTGGCATCCGATGGGATCTGTTCGAGGAGATCGGTCATGATCGCTTCCCATTCTTCTTCGTCGATGTCTGGTTCCGCTGTCGGCGATGGATGCCCGGTCAGGGCCATGTCCTCCAGGGCGGTAATTTCGTCAAAGATCTCTGCGCGCGACATCACCACCAGAGGGTGCTCGAAATCTGCGGGCCAGCTGTTCGATAGGGGAAAATACCCTGCCATTCAGATCGTCTCCTTTTGGGTCTTGCAGAAGGGGATGAAAGGTGTCGGAGGGTGCTGGTACGCTCTCCGGCACCGCCAGACTACCGAGGAGCCTCGGCTCGGCATACCCGCAACGTGTTGTGTGCATCGGGCGTGCGAAGGGGCACCCGCACGCCGCCAGCTGCCGAAAGGCGGTGCGTGATGGGGCGTGCAAAACCCTGCCTGGGACATCCCTCGCGCGTGCTGGCGGTGTCGTCGCTTTCAGGTGAAGGGTTCACGGCGGCGGAGATCGCTGACCGGATCAATGCCGAGACCCCGGAAGATCCGATCACCGTGGCGCAGGTGTCGCGGTTGCGCTCCGTCACGCGGCGCCAGGATCGCAAAGCGCCGGCCATGTTCTGCCTCGACGCCCGAACCTATGAGCTGCTCGCCCGTGAGGCCGCCGCACGCTGTTGTGCCGCCGATGATCTGGCGCGCCGACTGATCGAGACCGTGCTGACCGAGAACCTGATCGACGCCGTTCTGGACGATGGAGGTGACGCATGAAGCGCATCGTGCGGGCGCTTCGGGCGCTCGATGATCATTGGCTGGGCGATCTGATCGGCGCGCTGTGCCTGTTCGGTATTCTCTACGGCTTTCTTCTTTTCGGATGGGTGTTGTCATGAGCGGATCACGCCGCGGGCATGATTTTGGTGGGCTTGAGGTCAGGCGCCTGGCCTCCGGCTGGGTGGTGCAGGAGGTGGGCGGCGGGCGCAAGCTCAGCCCGATACTGCGCAACATGACAGAGGCCACGGAATGGCGCGATGCGCGGCTGCGCTCGGAGCGCCAGCGGCGCAAGGCCGGGCCGCGCCCCTGCATGTGTTGCGGGCACGTCTTCGAGAGCGAGGGCATTCACAACCGGCTGTGCGGCAGCTGCCGGCATCGCCGCGACGCCCTGGGCGAGAGCTGCGCCGTGCGCGGCCAGGTGGGCCGCAAGGCCGGCATTTCGGCGAGGCAGGCATGAAGCAACCGACCCTGATGCAGATCGATCAGCTGCCGGTGGCGCAGATCGAACACGGCAGCCGGCTGAGGCCGGTGTCGGAGGCCGCGGTGGAAAGCCTGATCGCCTCGATCAACGAGCTTGGCGTGATGAAGGACGCGATCCATGTGCGCAAGCGCAAGGATGGCCGGTTCGTGCTGATCGCCGGCGCACACCGGCTGGAAGCGGCACGCCGGCTGGGTTGGGCCGAGGTGCCGGTGAAGGTCTGGACGGACATCACCGACGACTGGGCGCGGCTGATGGAAATCGACGACAATATCGCCGGCGCCGAGCTTTCGCCGCTGGATACGGCGCTGTTCCTGGCCGAGCGCAAGCGGCTCTACGAAAAGCTGCACCCGGAAGCCAGGCGAGGTTTAGCTGGTGCGGTAGCACGATGGGATGCAACGGACACGATGTCCGTTGCATTCACCACGGCCACCGCCGAGAAATTCAGCATGACGGATCGCCATGTTCGGCGTCTGATTGCAGCGGGCGAGCGTCTTGATCCCCGCGACGTGCAGCTCCTGCGCAAGGCGCCGCGACCGGTCACGCTCAAAGACCTGGGCGAGATCGCCAAGATCGGCGAGCCGGCCGAGCGCTATGACGTGGTCGAGGCACTGGCCGAGGGCCATGCAAAATCGGCCTCGGAGGCGCGGCGCAAATGGCGCGAGGCCAAGGGGGCAACACCGGTTTCAGACCCCGTTGAAACGGAATTGAAGGCGCTTTTGACCGCCTGGAAACGGGCCTCGAAAGTGGCGCGACGGCGCTTTGTGGCGGCAGCGGGCGGCGAGTTGCAGAGGCTTCTCGACGACGAAGCGAAGATGCGGGGGGCGCCATGACGCGCATTGCCCCCGATCAGGAATGGTGGACGGCAGAGGAGATCGCGGCCAGCGGACTGCCCGATCTGCCGGCCAGCAAGCGCGGCGTCAACACGCTTGCCGAGCGGCAGAACTGGCGCGCCGATCCGGTTTTCGCGCGGCGGCGCCAGGGGCGCGGCGGCGGCTGGGAATACAGCTGGAAGCTGTTTCCGCTAGCGGCGCAGACCCGGCTCCTGAAACAAGCCGATCCGGCCAGACCGGAAGAGGGGCTTGGCGATCGGGATGAAGCCTGGCGCTGGTTCGAGGAGCTGCCGGAGGCGGCCAAGACCAAGGCGCGCGAAAGGCTTGAGGTGATCCGCAAGGTCGAGGCGCTGGAGCCGACGCTGTCGCGCTATCTCGCCGTGCATCAGATCGCATCGCTCGAAGGCATTGCTGCGCGCACGATCTGGAACTGGCTCGGCCGGGTCGAGGGCCTGCGCGCCGATGATCGGCTGCCCCATCTGGCACCCCGGCACCGGGCGGTGAAGCGCCAGGTCGAGCGGTTGGCCTATGACCCGGAGTTCTTCGACTGGCTGAAATCCGATTATCTGCGCCCGGCGGGGCCATCGTTTTCCAGCTGCTACCGGCGCGCAGTGCGCCAGGCGCAAAAGCACGGCTGGGCCTGGCTGCCCGAGCGCACGATGCGCCGGCGCTTCGACGAGCTGGTCTCGATGCCGACACAGGAGCTGGCGCGCAAGGGGATCGAGGCGCTCAAGCGGCTCTATCCGGCCCAGACCCGCGACAAGACCGCGTTGCGGGCAATGGAAGTGGTGAACGCAGATTTTCACAAGTTCGACGTGTTCGTGCGCTGGCCGGGCGAAACGCGCCCGGTGCGCCCGCAGATGGTGGCGTTCCAGGATGTCTATTCAGGGCGCATCCTGTCCTGGCGACTGGATCTGACCGCCAACAGCACTGCGGTGATGCTCGCTGCCGGTGACATGATCGAGGACTGGGGCCTGCCCGAACATGTGGTTCTCGACAACGGCCGCGAATTCGCCGCCAAGCTGATCACCGGGGGCACGCCAAACCGGTTTCGCGGCAAGGTGCGCGAGGAGGATATCCCGGGGCTTCTGGTTGCGCTGGGATGCCAGATCCACTGGACCACCCCCTATTCAGGCCAGTCGAAACCCGTCGAACGTGCGTTTCGCGACATGTGCGACGCGATCGCCAAGGATCCGCGTTTCGATGGCGCCTGGACCGGCAATCGGCCGGATGCCAAGCCCGAGGATTACGGCCGCCATGCGGTGCCGCTGGAGAAATTCCTGCAGGTCGTGGCCGAAGGGATCGAGGAGCACAACCTTCGCCAGGGGCGGCGCTCGGAAGTGGCCTGGGGGCGCTCCTTCGCCGAGGTCTTTGCAGAAAGCTACGAACAATCGCCGATCCGCAAGGCGACCGAGGCACAGCGCCGGCTCTGGCTGCTGGGCGCGGAGGGGCTGCGGGCACAAAGCCGCACCGGCCTCGTGAAATTCATGGGCAACGAATACTGGGCTGCCTGGATGCACGACATCGCCGGCCAGCGGGTGATCGCGCGCTTCGATCCGGCCGATCTGCATGCCGGTATCCATGTCTATGGCGCCGACAACGCCTATCTCGGCCACGCGCCTTGCAAGCTCAAGGGCGGCTTCCTGTCGATCGAGGATGCGCGCGCGCATTCGCGGGCACGCAATGAGTGGATCAAGGCCGAGCGTCGGGCGCTGGCGGCGCATCGCAAGCTGACGGCGCGCGAACTGGGCGCTGATCTCGATGCGCTGCCGGGGACGGAGACCGCGCCGATCGAGGCCAAGGTGGTGCGCCCGGTCTTCGATCGGCGCCCCCGCCCGCAGCCCGCCCCGGCGCCAGATCCGGCGCTTGAGAGCGCGCAGGCGGCGGTGATTGCCGATCTGGATGCCCGCCGGCGGCGCGATCAGCAGCCGCAGGCCAGCGAGACCGAGCGCGAGCGCTTTGCCCGCGCGCTGGAACTGCAGGGACGCATCACCAGCGGCGAGCCGCTGGCGCCCGAACAGGAGCGCTGGCTGCGCATGTATTCGAGCACATCGGAGTTCCGCGCCCAGCGGATGCTCTTTGAGGAATTCGGGGAAGCCTACCTCGGATGAGGAACCGCCGGGGGCGGGTGTAGCCCACCGGCGGCGGAGCGGTAAGGAGAAGAAGGTGACGGAAGAAACGAGGCTTTACAACAGCGTGGCTCCGCTGCGCAATGTGGCGGCGCTGACCGCACTGATCGACCGGGTGCAAAACCGGGCGCTGGGTCTGCCGGGGATGGCAACCTTCTATGGCTTCTCGGGCTACGGCAAATCCACCGCCGCGATCTATGCCGCGAACAAGTTCCAGGCTTTTCTCGTGCAGGTGAAATCCGCCTGGACGAAGAAGAAATTCTGCGAGGCGGTGCTGGGCGAAATGGCGCTGACGCCGACGCGCACGATCGGCGACATGGTCGATCAGATCGCCCAGAACCTGACGGTGCTCAACGTGCCGCTGATCATTGACGAAGCCGATCACCTGGTCAGCCGCAAGATGATCGAGATCGTGCGCGATATCTATGAAGGGTCGCAATCACCGGTGATCCTGATCGGCGAGGAACTGCTGCCGCAAAAGCTGCGCGAATGGGAACGCGTGCATGGCCGCATGCTGGACTGGGTTGCGGCGCAGCCTGCCGATATGTCCGACCTCAACCACCTGGCACCGATCTATGCGCCCGGGCTTGAGCTCGGCGCCGATCTGAAAACCACGCTGCTCAAGGTCTCGGCCGGATCGACGCGCCGGATCTGCGTCAATCTGGCCCAGATCTATGAGCGCGCCCAGGTGCTGGGGCGCAACCGCCTGGGCGGGGGTGATATTGATGCGCGCTCGCTCTTCACCGGCATTGCGCCGACGCCCCGGCGAGGAGGTGTCTGATGGGTGCGCATGCGCTTCGTCTTGGCACCGATGATCTGGCCTGGTCGGTCGCGCAGCGGCTTGGCAGCTTCACCTATGCCCAACTCAGCGCCGAGGCCGGCATTCCCATGGAGCGCGCCTCGGATCTGGTGCGCGGCTGGGCGAAGGCCGGCCGGGTCGAACTGATCGGCAGGGCCGAACGCAAGCGGCTCAAATACCGGGTTGCGACAAGCGGTGTGGCCTCGCTGGCGGAGGGGCGCACACAGACGTCCTGGGGCAACATGTGGCGGGCGATGCGCGGCCTGACGAGTTTCACGCCGCTCGACATCGCCACCCATGCCACCACCGATGCGGTGAGCGTGAGCCGCGAGGAAGCCGCCGTCTATTGCCAGATGCTCGTGCGCGCAGGCTACCTGCGGGTTCTGCGCAAGGCGCTGCCGGGGCGGCGTGAGGCGAGCTACCGGCTTATCCGCAACACCGGCCCGATGCCCCCGCGCGAGCGGCGCGTGCGCGCGGTCTATGACGACAATCTGCAGGAATACACCCATCTTGCCGGAGGTGCGCCATGAACACGCCGCTTGAAGTTGCGCGCGCACATTGGGGCGAGGAGCTGCCGGACTGGATCGCGGTGCTGGCGCGCGAATGCACCGCCAGCAGCCAGAGCCGGGTTGCCAAGCGGCTGGAGCGCAGCGCCGCGATGATCAGCCAGGTGCTGCGCGCGAAATACCCCGGCGATCTGCGCGCCATCGAGGATCTGGTGCGCGGCCAGCTGATGGCGCAGACCGTTACCTGCCCCGCGCTGGGCGAGTTGCCGCTGCACGAATGCCGCGGCTGGATGGCCAAGGCGCGGGATTTTCACAATACCAACAGCCTGCGCATTCGCATGTATCGCGCCTGCCGGCGTTGCCCGCGCTATCGCGATGCCACGACCGGCGCCCCGCGCCCGCCCGTGACGGAGGGCGATGCATGACCCAAGAGGCGCGCTGGAACCAGACCGAGATGCTGGAATGCGCGGCGCGGGCACTGGGCCGCATCGACCGCGACGGCCTGCGCGCGCTCACCGCGCTGAGCATCATCGAAATCGAGGCCATGGCCGGAGCACTGGTGGTGCTTGGCCTGGTTGCCATTCCGCCGGGCGCGCCGTTGCCAGCCCGGTTGACCGTTCACCCCCCGAAGGAGGCCTGACATGTCGCTTTATCCCCCCGCCACCATCCCCAGCGGTCGCATTTCGATCGCCGGGGTCGAACATCTGCTTGGCCCCGACGGCGCCAAGATCCCGGTCTCGACCATCAAGCCGCAACACCTTCTGGAAGATGAGCTGGTGCGCGGCGAGATCGGCCATGCGCTGGCGCTGTCTGAACAGCTCAGCCGGTTCCTGGCGCATTTCTGGGCCAATCTCGGCGCTTTCGAGGATCTGATCGCCGAGAAATTCGGCGCGAAGGTCGGCGGCAAGAAAGGCAACAAGACGCTGATGTCGCATGACGGGCTCTATAAGATCACGGTGCAGGTTGCCGATAATGTGGTGTTCGGCCCGGAGTTGCAGGTTGCCAAGTCCCTGGTTGACGAATGCCTGACCGACTGGAGCGCGGGCGCCGGGGATGAATTGCGCGCGGTGATTACGCGGGCCTTCAACACCGACAAGGAAGGCCAGATCAACCGCGCCGCGCTCTATAGCCTGCTGCGGCTCGAGATCGACGATGCGCGCTGGCGCCAGGCGATGCAGGCGATCCGCGACGCGATGCGCATCGTCGGTTCCAAGAGCTATGTCCGCTTCTACCAGCGCGCGGCTGCCGATGCGCGCTGGGAGCCGATCACCATCGATCTGGCGCGCGCGTGAGGAGGCAGGGATGTCCGGACAGATTGCCCTTGTCGAGATCCCCGTGCGCGATGTCAGCGACCAAAAGACCCGGCGCCTGATGGTGGGTTTTGACCATCTGACCGTGGCGGGTGAGCCCTGCTCGGTGCGCATGACGCCCGAAGGCACGGTGCTGGAGTTTCGCATGCCCGGCCGCTGTTTCGAGGTCTCGATCAGCGATCTCGCGGCAACAGTGGCACTGGCGATCGAGGCCCATCTCGGGGCGTTGGCTCAGCGCGGCGCGGCTGACACCACCGCCCGGGATGCCCCGCGCCCCGACGGAATGTGAGGCCGCCATGCCCGCGCCACGCCATCTGCAAAGGATTGTTCACCTCGCCTGTCGCCAACTGGGGATCGACAGCGACACCCGGCGCGATCTGCAGCTTGTCGTCACCGGCAAGGCAAGCATGGCCGAAATGGACGAGGCCGATCTGAAGGCCCTGGTGGACGCGCTCCGTGAACGGGGGTTCAAACCGGCCTTCAAGCCGGATGCGAAGGGTTGGCACGCGCCGGCTCCGCGCGCCGATCTGCGCATGATCCATGCGCTCTGGGGGCAGCTGGGACGCGCGGGCGCTCTGCGCCGTCCCGGGCGGGCGGGGCTCAATGCCTTCATCCGCACCCGTTTCGAAAAGAAATGGGGACATGTGCCGCTCGATGTCGATGCACTGCGCGAATGGTCGGAAATCTCGGACGTGCTTGATGCGCTCAAGGACATGTGCCGGCGCGCGGGGATCGAGGTTGCACGATGAAGAAGCCGGTGACCCGCGTTTCCGATCATGCCGTGCTTCGCTATCTCGAGCGGGTTATGGGGATCGATATCGAGACCCACCGCGACCGGATCGGCCGCATGGTCGATCGCGCCGCGGCGGCCGGCGCCAGCGGCGTGACCATCGATGGGTTCTGTTTCAAACTGCACGAAGGCACGGTAATCACCGTGCGCCGTGCCAGCGGGCCGAATATCCGCCTGGGGCGCAAGCCCCGGCGGCATGGGGCGCGGCATGAGTGACCTGCCGCGCCCGCCCGCGCATGTCGAACCCTATGTGCGCATCCTCGGCGTCGAGGGGGCGATTACTTTTCTGACCCATTTCGGCGGAGGCGAGCTTTATCTTCCGCGCACCGCCGGCGGCCGCAATCCGGTCGCGCCGCTTCTGGGGGCGGAGGCCGCGATGGCGCTCGGCCAGGCAGCGGATCGTCTGCCCCGGCGTGTTCCTACCGCCAAGCCCTGGATCGCGGCCGTCTGGCGCGCACAGGGCTTGCCTGTGGCCGAGATCGCGCGCAGACTGCACGCGAGCGATGTGGCCGTGCGCGGCTGGCTGAAAAAGGCCTGCGCCAAGAGCCCGCCCGCCAAGCGCGACCCGCGCCAGATCCCCCTCTTCTGACATTCCCCGCAAACCGTTGTGCCTATTTCGCGCCGGCCAGTCGCGCGACTCTGTCGATATTCTCGACGGGAGGCAGGCATGCAGACGAGCAGCAGGGGCGTTGAATTTCTGGAGCGCCATGAGGGCGTGGTGCTCAAGGCCTATCGCTGCCCGGCCGGGATCTGGACGATCGGGGCGGGGCTGACCGCCGGCTCGGGCGTGGTGCGCCCGCATGCCGGCATGGTGATCAGCCGCTCCGAGGCCACGCGGCTTTTGCAAAAGGCCCTGCGGCAGAACTACGAGCCGCGCACCCGGCAAGCAATGCCCGGTGCAAAACAGCATGAGTTCGACGCGGGCACCAGCTTTGATTTCAACACCGGCGCAATCCACCGGGCGAGCTGGGTCAAGCGCTGGATCGCGCGGGATTGGGATGCCACGCGCGCAGCGCTCATGGCCTGGAACAAGGGCGGCGGGCGCGTGCTGCCCGGCCTGACCCGCCGGCGCGAGGAGGAATATCGGCTGCTCGCCCATCGCGACTACGGCCTGGCGCCCCAGCGCCCCCAGCCCCCCGGGCTCGCCCGTGTGGTCATCGCCCTTGATGACCCCGAGCTCGCTGCGGCGCGGGAGGCGCTCGCGGGGCTGGGTTATGCCGTCGGCGATGACCGGACCGGGTTCGCCGAGGCCGCGATCCGCGAATTCCAGCGCGACCATGATCTGCGCGTGGACGGCATCGTCGGCCGTGCCACGCTCTCGCAGCTGCAGCGCATCATTGACAGCCGCCGCAAGGCTGCCGGCGCGGCCGTGCCCGTCGCCGCCGGCGGCGCCGAGGCCGGCACCGATACGGTCGCTGGCAATGTGGATCTGCCCGGCGCCGAGCTGGCCGGCCCGATCCTGCTCGGGCTGGGGGCGCTCTGGCTCGCCTGGCTGGCCTGGCAATACCGCGACGCGCTCGCGGCCGCGATCAATCCTTATCTGCCGCGCCTGGCGCGCAAACTCTGGAGCGTCTGATGTCCGCAGCCCTGATTGCCCTTGCCACGAACATGGGCGCGCCCCTGGTGCGCGCTGCCCTCGAACGCCGGATCGGTTCGGCCAATGCAGGCCTTGTGACCGATGTGCTGGCGCGCATCGCCGGCAATGCCGGCACGACCCCGCCCGAGCTCGAGCGGGTGCTTCATGACAACGAGCCGCGCGTCGTCGATGCGATCCGCGAAACCGAGGCCATGATGCCCGAGCTGATCGCGCTCTATGCCCAGGGGCTGGAAGGCCAGTTCGCCATGCTCCAGGCCGAGCAGAAGGGGCCATGGTGGGGCTGGGCATGGCGGCCCTTCATGATGTGGCTGCTGGCCTTTCTGTGGCTGTGGAACATCGTGATCCTGCATGTCGCCAATGCCTATTGGCGCATCGCCCTGCCGCCCACCGATTTCACCTCGCTGCTCAGCCTGACCGGGATCTACATGGCGCTCTACATGGGCGGTCACACGCTCAAGGATCTGGCCCGGGTTGCGCGCGGGGGCGTGCAGTGACGGGCGTATCGATGGATATCGCGCCGCTGATCGTCTGGGCTGCGGGCCTCACGACCCTGCTCAACCTGGCGAACATGCTCTGGACGCTCTTCTCGGGGCCGGCGCGCAAGCTTGGCCAGCGCCTGGGTGAGACCGAAGAGAAGGTGGCGCAGGCTGAGCGCGATATCCATCGCCTGCGCGACCGTCTCGATCACATGCCCAACACCGCCGCGCTGCACCAGCTGGAGCTGTCGATCGCGCGCATGGAGGGCGAAATCAGCCGGCTTATCGAGCGCATCGGGCCGGTCGCGGCGATCACCGAACGCATGCAGGAACTGATGCTGGAGCAAGGCAGGAAGTAAACGACGATGGATATGGACCGTCTGATCCGCGAACAGGCGCGGCTGACCATTCTGAAGGCGCTGGCCGATCAGATCGACGAGACGCTCAACAGCGATCTGCTGGGCCATGAGCTGCGCCGGTTCGCCATCCGGCGGCCACGTGAATGGGTGCATGAGGAGCTGCGCTGGCTGCGGGAGATCGGCGCGGTCACCCTGACCCCGGCCGGCAGCGTGCTGGTCGCGAGCCTGACCGAAAAAGGCCAGCGCCATCTGGACCGCGAGATCGCCATCGAGGGCATCCAGCGCCCCCGCCGCCCGGGGGGATAAGCCATGACCCGCCAAGACGATGCGGCACGACGCAAGGGGCGCGGCCGGCTCTCCTCGATCGACCTGATGCCCGCCGAGGCCGATGGCATCATCGCCTGGGCGGCGCAGGAGCTTTCGGGGCGCGATCGCACGCAAACCGAGATCTATGCCGAATTCGTCGCGCGCTGCGAGGCGCTGATGGCCGAGCATCGTGGCGAGCTGGAATTCGCCATCCCGTCGTTCTCGTCGTTCAATCGCTACGCCTTCCGCCTTGCCCGGCTCTCGCGCCGGCTCGATCAGACGCGCGCCATCGTCTCCAGCCTGGCCGAGAAATTCGACCCGGCCGATGCCGACAATCTGACGATCATGGCCGCCGAGACCGTCAAATCGCTGGTTCTGCACATGCTGGCCGAGGCCGATGAAGACAGCATCGACCCCAAGGGCGTCATGCAGCTGGCAGCGGCCTTCAAACAGGCCGTGCAGGCCCAGAGCATCAGCTCGGATCGCCGGCGCCGCGTCGAGGCGGATTTTGCCACGAAGGTCGAGAGTGCCGTCAATACCGTGGCCCGGGCCAAGGGGCTCACTTCTGAGACCGTCGAGGAGATCAAGGCCAAGATCCTGGGGGTGTCGTGATGGGCAATACCGCCCCGATCACGGCTTCGGAATGGGCGCGCGCCCGGCGCGATGCCATGGCGGTCATGCCGCGCCTGGTCGATCAGATCGGCCTGCCGAAGGTGCTGTTGCCCTACCAGGCGCGGACCGTGAAGCTGCTGGATTCGGTGCGCGACTGCTCGGCGCTCTATATCGAGAAATCCCGCCGCATCGGCCTGACCTGGGGCCTTGCTGCCTATGCCGTGCTGCGCGCCGGCCGCCAGCGCGCCCATGGCGGCATGGATGTGATGTATATCTCCTATTCGCGGGAGATGACGCGCGAGTTCATCGACGCCTGCGCCATGTGGGCGCGCGCCTTCAACATCGTCGGCGGCGATGCCGAGGAATGCCTGTTCGATCAGGGCGACGCGGAAGGCGACAAGAGCATCCAGGCGTTTCGCATCCGCTTCGCCTCGGGCTTCGAGATCATGGCACTGTCATCGGCACCGCGCGGGCTGCGCGGCAAGCAGGGTGTCGTCATCATCGACGAGGCGGCCTTCGTCGACAATCTCGCCGAGCTGATCAAGGCGGCCATGGCTTTCCTGATGTGGGGTGGGCAGGTCGTGGTCTGCTCGACCCATGACGGGGTGGACAATCCCTTCAACCAGGAAATCAAGGAGATCCTTGCCGGGCGCAAACCCTATGCGCATTTGCGCATCGATCTCGACCAGGCGCTGAAGCAGGGTCTCTTCGAGCGCATCTGTCTGGTCAAGGGCGAGGAATGGTCGCCCGAGGCCGAGGCGGAATGGCGCGAGAAGATCATCGCCTTCTATGGCGACGGGGCTGACGAGGAGCTTTTCTGCGTGCCCTCGGCGAGTTCGGGCTCCTGGCTGCCCGGCCCGCTGATCGAGGCGCGAATGACGCTGGATCTGCCTGTTCTGCGCCTGGAGCTGCCCCCGAACTATCTCCAGCTCGATGATCTGGCCCAGGCCGCGCTGCTTGCCCCGTTCATGGAAGAGCTGGACGCGGCACTGGCGGCGCTGGATCTGGAGCCGCATTTCGCCTTCGGCTTCGACTTTGCCCGGGTCGCGGATCTGACGGTGGGTGTTTTGCTGGCCATTGAAAAGGCCGTTAAACGCCGCCTTGCACTTTGTTTCGAGCTGCGCGGCGTGCCGGGCAAAGAGCAAAAAGAGATCACGGCGCGCGTGCTCGACCATGTCCGTGCCCGGCTGGTCGGCGCCGCTTTCGACGCGACCGGCATGGGCTGGACCGTGGCCGAGGACATGGGGCGCAAATACGGGTTGCGCGAGACCGCGGAAGGTTCCGGCCTGGTCCATGCCATCAAGTTTTCCGAGGATTGGTATCGCGTCCACATGCCCCCGCTGAAAAGCCGGTTCGAGGACGATCTGATCGCGCTGGCCAGGGATACCGAGCATCTCGCGGACCTGCGCGCGGTCAAGCTGATCCGGGGCGTGCCCCGGGTGCCGCCCACCCGCACCGGCGAGACCGGGAAGAAGCGCCACGGCGACTTCGCCATCGGGCTGGCCCTGGCCGATTTCGCCAGCCGGATGCGTTGGGCCGAATACGACTACCGCAGCGCAGGCCGCCCGCCTGGAGGTGACGCGCTCGATGGGGCCGACACCGACGGGTTCTTCGGGTCAGGCACGCGCGACTGGTGGCAGCCGCCGCTCGGTCCCGGCTATCGCGGCGGGCTGATCTGATGCCGGTTCCCGCCACAACCCTTGCCACCATCCTTGAGGGAATGTCCTGATGACCCCCAAATCCCAGATCCTCGATCGCTGGGGCAGGCCGATCCAGCGCCAGGTGCTCACCGAGGAGCTTTCCGCCGCGACCATCGGTGGCGCGCGCTCGCCGATCACCGGCTACCCGGGTGACGGGCTCAACCCGGTGCGGCTCGCGCAGATCCTGCGCGCGGCCGACATGGGCGATCCGGTGCGCTATCTGGAACTGGCCGAGACGGTCGAGGAACGCGACATGCACTATACCGGCGTGCTGGGCACACGCCGGCGCTCGGTCGCGCAGATCGAGGTAAGCGTCGAGGCGGCCTCGGACAGTGACCATGACGTGAAGATCGCCGATATGGTGCGCGACTGGCTGTCGCGTGACGAGCTGGCGGAAGAAACCTTCGACATGCTCGATGCGATCGGCAAGGGCTACAGCTTCACCGAGATCATCTGGGACACGTCCGAGGGGCAATGGCAGCCGGCGCGGCTTGAGTATCGCGACCCACGCTGGTTCCGGTTTGATCGGCGCGATCTGACGACGCCCTTGCGCCTCGACGACACCGGCGCCGAGGTGCCGCTGGAGCCCTTCAAGTACATCCATACCGTCATCAAGGCCAAATCCGGCCTGCCGCTGCGCTCGGGGCTGGCGCGCGCAGTGGTCTGGGGCTGGATGTTCAAGGCCTTCACGCTGCGCGACTGGGCGATCTTCGTGCAAACCTATGGCCAGCCGCTGCGGGTCGGCAAATGGGCACCGGGGGCATCGGAGGCCGACAAGGACACGCTGTTTCGCGCGGTGGCCAATATCGCCGGCGATTGCGCCGCGATCATCCCCGACACCATGTCGATCGAGTTCGTCACGACCAGTTCGGTCGGCGCCTCCTCCGATCTTTACGAGAGGCGCGCCGATTGGCTCGACCGGCAGGTTTCCAAACTGGTCCTGGGTCAGACCGCCACCACCGATGCCATCGCCGGTGGCCATGCGGTGGGGCGCGAGCACCGCCAGGTGCAGGAAGATATTGAGACCGCCGATGCCAAGGCGCTGTCCGCGATCCTCAACCGCGATCTGATCCGCCCCTGGGTGCAGCTCGAGTTCGGCCCGCAGCCGCGTTATCCGCGTCTGAGCATCGCGCGGCCGAAGGCCGAAGATCTCAAGGGGCTGGCCGAGGCGCTCGGGAAGCTGGTGCCGCTCGGCCTGCGGGTCGAGCAATCGGTCATCCGCGACAAATTCGGCCTGCCGGACCCCGCTGAGGGTGCCGAAATCCTCAAACCTGCCGCGCCGGCGTCGCCTGCGGACGGGGGTGCCGGCCCCGTTTCGGAATTTAAACGGGTTTCCGGCGAAATTAAACGGGGTGAGCCCGCCGAACGACCCGAGACCGCCCTCCAGTCGCAATCGCCCTCAGCGGCGCGCTCAGAGCCTCAAGCCGCCGAGGCGCTTCTGGCTGATCGCATGGCGCGGGATGCACAGCCCGAGGTGGCCAGGATGCTGGCTACGATCGAGGTGATGCTCAGCCAGGCGCAATCGCTCGAGGAGTTCCGCGAGATGCTGTTGGCGGGATTCGACACGCTCGACAGCAGCGGGCTGGCCGCGCGGCTGGCCGAAGGCATGTTCGCGGCCCATCTCGCCGGTCGGGTCGCCGTTGAGAGCGAGAGCGATGAGCGCGCCTGATCGGGGCATGCGCGCCGTGCTCGGCCGGCCCTTTGCCGAGCAGATCGCGGCCTTCCGGTTGCGGCTTGGCAATCTGGTGCCGACCAGCCGCTGGGACGATCTGCGTCACGAGGCGCATGATCGCGCGTTCATGGTGGCCGGTGCGATCGGCGCGGATCTTCTGGCGGATCTGGGGCGCGCTGTCGATCGCGCGATTACTGAGGGCACCGGGCTCGAGGCGTTCCGTCAGGACTTCCGCGAGATCGTTGCGCGCCGCGGATGGCACGGCTGGACCGGTGAGGGCACTGCGGCGGGCGAAGCCTGGCGCACCAGGGTCATCTACCGCACCAATGCAGCCACAACCTATGCTGCCGGTCGCTGGGCACAGCTCATGGAAGGCGGGTTCCCGCTTCTGGTCTATCGCCATGGCGGCTCACGCGAACCGCGACCGCAGCATCTGGCCTGGGACGGGCTGATCCTGCCTGCCGATCATCCGTTCTGGGCCACGCATGCCCCACCCAACGGCTGGGGATGCTCATGCTATGTTCTGGGCGCACGCGACGAGGCGGCCGCGCGCCGTCTGGGCGGTGATCCCGGCAAGTCCCTGCCTGCGAACTGGAACCGGCCAGATGCCCGCACCGGCGCACCGGCAGGCATTGATCGCGGCTGGGCCTATGCGCCCGGTGCCAGTGCGGCAGAGACGATCACGCTCGCCGCGCGCAAGCTCGCTGAGCTACCAGCGCGCCTCGGCGCGGATCTCGGACGCGCACTCGCACCACAGGTTTCCGCCGAATGGCCGAATTGGCTGCAAGCGGTTGGATCTCGGCGCGATCATGTTCCGGGCCTGCTCGGGGCGATCTCGCCAACTGTTCTGGCAGCGCTGGAGCGCGCGGGCATCTCGCCGAGCAGTGCAGAGATCATGGTTTCGCCCGGCATCGTGGCCGGGCAGAAGGCGCGGCGACATCAGGCCAAGGGAGATGCGCTGAGCGATGCGGACTGGCAATCCCTGCCCATGCGGATGGCGCAACCGCGCGCGGTGCTGCTCGACCTGGAGACCCAGCGGATACTTTACCTGGTCGATGGCAGCGGTGGCCCAGGTCAGGCGGCCATCGCACTGGACTTCCGGCTCAAGGCCCGTCGCGGGGCGCCGGCGCGTGCCACGAACATGATGGTTTCCGCCTACCGGCCAAACCTCATGGAACTCGGCCAGCGTCTTGCCGCCGGTCGCCTTCGGCTTCTGATGGGGCGTGTCGAGTGACGGAGGGCCGGACGTCCCCTCATGCACTAGCGCGTCACGGCAAGCCGCTTACGGTGTCACGGACTCCGAAAATTTCCGTGCTCGCCACCCGACGGGAGTAATCTAGCATGTTCACCGTTGAAATTGAAGATCAAGAGGTCGTTGCGGCTCTCCAGCGTATCGGCGAAGCGCTCACCGACATGACGCCGGTGATGCAGGATATCGGCGAGTTGATGGTCTATTCGACCAAGTCCCGGTTTCTGGCCGGGGAGGCACCTGACGGCACGCCCTGGGCACCGAAATCCCAGACGACACGCGACAGCTATGCGCGGCGGCGCGACCCGATCGACGATCGCCCGCTTTTCGGCCCGAGCCGGCGGTTGTCGTCGGAGATCCATTACAGCGCCGGAAGCGAGGGCGTCGAATGGGGCTCTTCGCTGATCTATGCCGCAACCCAGCATTTCGGGGCGGCGCGCGGCAGCTTCGGCACCACCCGGCGCGGCGGGGCGATCCCCTGGGGTGATATCCCGGCGCGTCCTTTCCTGGGATTGTCAGAGGGGGATCGTGCCGATGTCCTCGACACCGTCAACAGCTGGCTCGAGCGCGTAGCGCGCGGCGGGGGTTGACCGTTGCCGTCGCTGCGCGCAGTCTGAAGGCGAAGCCAAGCCGGGCACATGCCTTGGGCGCGGCCGCTGCCCCCGCCTTGCCGGCGTGAAATCCCCGCAAACCGTTGTGCCTATTTTGCGTCCCGGCATTGGGCGAGTCTCGCCCCATGAGCAAAGAGACGCAAATCGCCCTGATGCAGGCCCTGGATCTGCCCGCCGCCTCGCAAGACGAGGTGCCGGAGTGGATCCACCTGCTGCCCAGTGGCCCGACGATCACCACGATCGACGGCCGCGGCCCCTACAGCGTCGTCAATCCGGTCGCTGTGGTGCAGGCCAGCCTGCATGGCGTTTCCCGCCTTCCCATCGATGAAAACCACGCCATCGACATCGCCGCCCCGCGCGGCGAGGCCTCGCCGGCGCGCGGTCATATCGTCGAGCTGGCGGCGCGTGATGACGGGATCTGGGGGCGTGTCGAATGGACGCGCGCAGGGCGCGAACTGATTGCCGATCGCGCCTATGGCGGGATCTCGCCCGTCATCATCCATGACCGCGCCAAGAAGGTGCTGAGCATCGCCCGGGCCTCGCTGGTCAACCGCCCCAATCTGCGCGGCCTTACCGCGCTCCATCAGGAGGAAACGATGTCCCTGGAACAACGCCTGGCCGAACTGCTCGGCATGGGTGCCGATGCGACCGAGGATGCTCTGATCGAGCGGATCACGTCGCTGCACGCCCAAGCCGCAACCCCAGCCGAAGAGCTGACCGCCTTGCAATCGCAGGTCTCCGAAATCGGGGTGGCTCTCGGGGTTACCGCATCCGCCGACGCCGATGCCGTGCTCGCCGCTGCGCGTGCCGCCCGCACCGGTCAGGGCGATGCGATCACCGCGCTGCAGTCTGAGCTTGCCAGCGTCGGCAACCAGCTTCAGGAGCTGCGCGAGGCGACCGCCCGCGAACGCGCGACGGCATTCGTCGATGCCGCGATCCAGGATGGTCGCGTGAGCGTCAAGCCGCTGCGCGATCACTACATCGCCATGCACATGCAGGATCCTGCCCGTGTGGAGAAGGAGATCGCCGCCATGCCGTCGCTGAAGGCCGGCGGCGGCGTGCCCCCGCAGCATCAGGTCTCGCTGCACATGCAGCAGCCGGCTGACATCGTGGCCCGTGCCCGGGTCTACCAGAAAAAGCAGGCCGAGGCGGGCATCGATATGGATTGGCCCTCGGCGGTGCGTGCCATCGAGGAGGGCAAGCAATGATCCCGCATTTCACCCGCGCCTACCGTGCCGCCGCAATCATTGCCGGCATGCGCTTTGTCACCTTCGCCGCGCCGGCCCTGTCCCAGGACATCGAGGTCGCGAGCGGCGAAACCGATCCGATCCTTGGTGTCTCGGACCGCATGGGCGCCCCGGAAGGCGGCATGTGCGACGTGCACCGCTCCGGTCTGGTGAGCATCGAGCTGGCCGGGCCGGTATCGGCCGGCGATCCGCTGACCGCAGCCGTTGATGGCCGTGCGGTCCTTGCCGAGGCGGCGCCGGGCGAGACCATCCGGGTTGGCGGCTTTGCCGATCAGCCGGGGGTTGCCGGCGACATCATCGACGCCTGGCTCGCCCCGGCGCTGCTCCACGAACCTGCGGCCTGATCCGCCAGCACAGAGGACTGATATATGACCGCCCCCAATCGCCCCTTCGTGGTGGACCCGGTTCTGACGGCGATCGCCGTTGGTTACCGCAACACCACCGCCATGCGCATCGCCGACCAGGTGATGCCGCGTGTTCCGGTCTCGGCCGAAAAGTTCAAATGGACCGAATATCCGCTGGCCGAGGCCTTCAATGTGCCCGATGCCCGCGTCGGCCGGCGCGGCCGTGTCCAGCAGCTCGAATTCGGCGGTGAGGAACGCACCTCGGCTGTCGAGGATTTCGGCCTGGAGACCCCGATCCCCTATTCCGACATCGACGCGGCGGCCGCGGCGCGCGCTCAGGGTGTTTCCGCCTATGACCCCGAAGGGCATTCGGTGGCCATGCTCACCGACACGCTGGAAAACATCCGCGAGGTCCGCGTGGCGCAGGTGGTGCACAACCCCGACAGCTACGCGCCCGGGCGCAGGGTTGTGCTCTCGGGCGGCTCGCAGTTCTCGGACTATGTCAATTCCGATCCGATCGGGGTGATCAAGACGGGCTGCGAAGGCACCCTGATCCATGCCCCGAATACGCTGGTGATGGGCCGGCAGGTCTGGTCGAAACTGAGCTCGCATCCGAAAATCGTCAACGCGGTGAAGGGCAACCTGACCGATCAGGGCATCGTTTCCCGCGAGGCCTTTGTCGAGCTCTTTGCCGGCGAGGGCATCTCGCGGCTGCTGATCGGTGACGCCTGGTACAACACCGCGCGGCCCGGCCAGGCGGTCTCACTTAACCGTGCCTGGGGCAAGCACATCGCGCTGCTGCATCTCAACCCCATGGCCACGGCCGAGGGCGGCGGCATCACCTTCGGGCTCACTGCGCAATATGGCAGCAAGATTGCCGGGCGCATCGAGGATCGCGATGTCGGTCTGCAGGGCGGAGTGCGGATCCGCTCGGGTGAGCGGGTGAAGGAGCTCGTGGTGGCCCGTGACGTGGGCTACTTCATCGAGAACGCGGTGGCCTGATATGGCACGCACTCCCAAGAAACCCGCTCAGGACGAGGCAGCTAAGGATCCGGCGGCCCAGGATGTCGCCCAGGCCGTGACCGCCGACGTCACCGCGCCCGAGCAGCAGGCGCCGGAAACCGGCGAGCCAGCAACCGATGCGGCGCAAGGCCCCCAGGATGCACCCCCCGAGAGCGACAAGGGGGCGGCGGAAACCGCTGCCGCCCCCGACCGCGCCGGGCCGATCTCGTCGGATGCCGCGCCGCAAGAGCCCGAGCGGCGCATCTTCACCGCCTGCAGCGCGATTTTGCATGACGGGGTGCCGATTGAGCCTGGCGGGGATCTGCCCCTGACCGAAGCCCAGCACGGGGCATTGCGCCGCCATGTCACCGCTGGCTGGGAGGACGGGCTGCCCCAATAGCGCTGCGCTCGGCCCCTCCACCCCCCGGGGCCAGAGCCTGATGCCCCTCGGGGCCTACCCGGCGGCGGTAATCGCCGCCGGGATCATCGCCCGGAGAGAAATGAATGACTAAGCATAGCGGACTGCCCGTGCACGGAGACCAGGCCCAGGAAGGGTGCAAAGCGTGAGCTATGCCACCCTCGATATGCTGGTCGATCGCTTTGGCGCCGCGCTTCTCGAGCGGCTGACCGATCGTGCCGATCCGCCTGCGGGCGTGATCGACAGCGCTGTGGTCGATCGTGCGCTCGCCGATACCAGGGCGATGATCGACGGCTATCTGGCAGGCCGCTATCGCCTGCCGCTCGCCGAGATCCCGCCCCAGATCCCGCCGATCGCGCTCGCCATCGCGATCTACAAACTGCATGTCTATTCCCCCGAGGAAAAGATCACCCGCGATTTCGAGGCCGCGCTGAAAAGCCTGCGGGAGATCGCCGCCGGCACCATCGTTCTGACGGCCGAAACCCTCGCGCCCACGCCGACGGGAGGCACCGGCGCCCGCATCACGGATCGCGACCGGCCGCTGAGCGAAGACAATCTCAAGGGGTGGATCTGATGCTCGCGCCGGTGATCGAACGGCTCACCAGCCGCGTCGCCGCTCTTCAGGGGCGCGTGAAAGGTGCCGCCGAGCTCTCGCGCCTGCTGGCGTCGAACGCGATCCGCGAGACCGATCGCGGCGCCTATGTGCTGCCGATGGCGCTGCGCGGCGGCCAGGCACGCGCCGCCACCGGTGCCTTCGTCCAGGAGGTCGAGGAACTGATCGCCGTCGTGCTGGTCACGCCGAGCGAGGATCCGCGCGGCGCGCGCGCCCTGACCACGATCGATACCCAGATCGACGCCGTTATCGCGGCGCTGGCCGGCTGGTGCCCGCCCGACATGCCCGGCCCGCTGCGCCTGGTGCAGGGGCGGATGATCAATATCGGCGCCGGGGCGCTCGTCTACCACCTCGATTTCGCCACCACCACGCAACTGAGGATCAACCCGGCATGAGCAGGCGCAAGATCGATCACCCCAAAACCGGGCAACTGCCCGCGCCGCAACGCGGCGGCAGCTACATCCGCAAGCCGGACGGCACGTTGTCGGCCGCAGATGACCCGCGCAAGGAACCGGCAGCCTTCAAGGCTCCCGCCGAAGCCGCCGATCAGGAGGAAGGTTAAATGGCCATTTACTGGAACGAGAAGGTCTTTCTGCTGGCGCTCGAGAGCACCTATGGCGTGGCGCCAGCGCTGACCGCTACGGACGCCATCCTGGCCACCAATATCCGCCTCACCCCGATGGAAGGGCAGGATGTGAGCCGCAATCTGGAGCGCCCGCATATGGGTGCGCAGGCCACCATTCCGGTCGATGTGCACACCCGTCTTTCTTTCACGGCCGAGATCCTGCCCTCGGGCACGGCCGGTGTCGCGCCGGTGATGGGCAAGCTGCTGCGTGCCTGCGCCTGCGCCGAGGTCATCACCCCCGATACATCGGTGGCCTACAATCCGGTGTCGCGCAATCACGAGAGCGCGGCAGTGCATATGTGGATCGGCGATACCCGCTATGCGCTGGTGGGTGCGCGCGGCACCGCGACCATCCGCGTCAACGCCTCGGGCATTCCGGTGGCGGAATTCGATCTCACCGGGCTCTTCGTGATGCCGGGCGAAGCGGCGCCGGTGGTGCCCGATCTCGATGATCAGCTCGACGCCGAGGTGCTGGTGGCCACCAGCACCAATACGCCGGTGTTCACCATCGACGCCCAGACTTTCGTGATGCGCTCCTTCGCGCTGACGCTGGGCAACCAGGTCGAGCCGCGCTTCCTGATCGGCGCACAGAGCGTGATCATCACCGGGCGCTCGGAAAGCATCGAAACCACGGTCGAGGCGGTGCCGCTGAGCACGTTCAACCCGTTCGCGCGCGCCATGGCCCGCGACAAGCTCGCGGTGAACCTGGTGCACGGCACCACGGCTGGCAGCATCGTCACCCTGGCAGTGCCCGGCGCGCAGATGCAGCGCCCCGCCGGTCTGGAAGAGCAGCAGGGCATCAAGGAATGGCCCCTGCGCCTGGTTCCGCAGCCTACCTCCGCCGGCAATGACCAGTGGACCCTGACCTTCACCTGATCCCATTCGCGAGGACCAATCATGCTCAAGATCACCCAGACACCCGAGTTCACCCACCGTGTGAAGGTGCGCATTCCGGTTGATGGCGGCTTCTCGGAACAGGAGTTCGATGCACGTTTCCGCGTTGTTCCCTGGGACGAGCTGAAGGCGCTTGATGACGATCCGGCCGAGCAGGCACGCCGGATCTGGGTTGGCTGGAAAGGGATCGTCGATGACGAGGGCAACGAGCTGCCCTTCTCGGACGGCCTGCGCGACCAGCTGCTCGGCATGCTGTTTCTGCGTATCGCCCTGCTGCGCACCTATATGGAGGCGATCGCCGGGGTGAAGCGGGGAAACTGACCGCAGTTGGCCGGCGATGGGCACGGGGCGAACTGCTGAGTGACCAGCCCGCCAGCGAGGCGGCCGAGGATGCCCGGCGCTGGGGGCTCCCGCGCGTTCCCGGTCGACGCCGTCAACCCGAGCCCGAGGGTCTCTGGCCCGAGCATGTTCCAGCCGTTCAAGCCTTTCTGGCGATCGCCGGGCAATGGCGCGCGGCGGTGGCGCCCAATGGTCATGTGCTGTGGTGGGGGCTCGATTACGCCGCAGCAGCTCCCGGCCTGGCGCTCGCCGGAATCGAGCTTTCCCCTGAAACCTGGTCGGAGCTGCGCTTGATCGAGGCAGGCGCGCTGGAGGAGTTGAACCGTGTCCGCTGAGCTCAGACTGTCGCTTCTGCTGACCGCCCAGACCGAGCAGGCCCGGCGTGAACTTGCCGCTGTTGGCCGGGCCGCCGGGGAGCTGCGCGGCGCGGCGCAGGGTGCTGGCGCGGGTATGGCCGGGCTAGGTGCGTCCGGTCGGCAGGCGGTGCCCGGCCTGACGCGCGCCAGCGCCGCGCTCAATGAGGCGGCCCTGCGTGTCGAGCGACTGCAGAAATCCGGCACATCAGCCGTAGCCCTTCTTACCCCGGGCCTTGATCAGCTCTCGAGCGCGGCGGCCGGGCTGGCGCCGCCGCTGCAGCGCTTGCCGCCGGTCCTCGATCAGAACAGCGCCGGCGCAACTCGTTTCGCCGGCGCCATGCGCAATGCCGCCTCCAGCGCATCGCTGGTGCATGGCCCCCTCGGCGGCGTCGCCTCGCGTTTCTCGTCGCTGGCCACGATCTTCTCGCGCCTGCCTGTGGTCGCGGCTACCGGTGTGATCGGGCTGGCCTCCCTCAGCTACGCAGCCTATTCCGGCATTCGGACCTTCGCGGATTACGAGCGCCAGCTGCTGACCACCGAACAGGTGATCCGCGCAACCGGCGGCGCTGCCGGGCGCACGGTGGCCGATATCGACCGGCTGGCCCTGTCGATCGCACGGGCCACACTAGCCTCGGCGCGCGAGGTGCGTGCGGCTGCTGCCCAGCTTCTGACCTTCCGCTCGATTGCCGGTGACACATTCGACCGCACGCTCAACCTGGCGCAGGATCTCGCCGCGGTGGGTTTCGGGTCGATCGAACAGGCGGCGGTGCAGCTCGCCAAGGCCCTCGAAGATCCCGAACAGGGCTTGGGCGCCCTGCGCCGGGTGGGGGTCAGCTTCTCGGCTGCGCAGATCGAGCTGATCCGCAATTTCAACGAAACTGGCCGCGTTGCCGAGGCACAGGCAGCCATCCTTGCCCAGGTTGAAGCCCAGGTGGGCGGCGCGGGCGCGGCGGCCGGCGGTGGCCTGGCCGGGGCGTTTGATGCGCTGACCGGCGAAACCTCGCGCTGGTTCGAACTGGTCGGCGGCCGGATTGCGGATCTACTGGGGCTGGAGAACGCGCTCAAGGGTGTTGCCGAAGGCGTCGCGGCACTCAACGAAAGCCTCGACCCGGGCGAGGCGACACAGCAGCGGAACCTGCAGCAGGCCGCCTATCAGCTGATCCAGTTGCGCGTCGAGCGCGAACGCCTGCTTGCCGATCCCCGGGTGCAGGCAGACTCGCTCAGCGGCAGCACAGCTCTGGCTGATCTCGATGCGCGTATTGCCGAGCAGGAACGCCTGTTTGAACGCCTTCATGCCGATGCTGAACGTCGCGCGGAGGAGCGCGTCGAGATCGATCGCCGTTCAGCTGAGCAGCGTATCCAGACCGAGAAGGATCGCGTCAATGCGGTCATTTCCGAATACGACCGCGAGATCGAGGCCGCGCGCCGCACGGCTCTTGAGCAGGAGATCATCGAGGCTCAGCGTCGCGCCGGCGTGCAGACCGGCTCGGCCCTGGCGCAAAGCATCGCCGAACGGGTCACCGCGCTCCATGCCGAGCGCGAGGCGATGGCGGAGGCCACGCGCGCCGCCGAAGAAAAGCAGCGCACCGAAGAGCGCGGCCAGGCCACGATTGCCGAACTGACCCGCAGCCTGCAGCTCGACCTCGAGGTCATGCGCACCGCCGATCCGGTCATGGCCGCCATGCTGCGCCACCGGCAGGCGCTGACCCATGCCACCGATGAGCAGCGCAAGGCTGTCGAGGGGCTGGTGGCCGCGATGGAGGAAGAGGCGCGCAGCCAGGCCTTCAACGACTATATCGACCAGCTCCGTTTCGACACCGAGGGGCAAGGGCTTGGCGAGCTGGAACGGCGCCAGCGGCAGGCCGCGCGCCGGTTGGGCGTCGATCTCGACAGCGATCAGGGACGGATCGTGGCCGAGGAGGTGCGCCGCAACCTTGAAGCGGAAGAGGCCCGGCGCCGGCGCGAGCGGGCGCAGCGCGGCTCGACGCGTAGCACTGATCGCGAGCGCAAGGCGGTCGATGATCTGATCCTGTCTCTGCAGGAGGAACTCGACATCCTGCGCGAGACCGATCCCGTGCAGCAGGAGCTGATCCGCCATCGCGAGGTGCTGGCCGCCGCCACGGAAGAAGAGCGCCGGCTCGTCGAGGAGCTGATCCGGGCGCGCTTTGACGAGGCCGAGGCGCTGGAAGAGGTGCAGCGGCAGATGGAGGCGGTGCGCCAGCTTGGCCATGACGTGGTGCGCGGCATCATCCGCGATCTGCGCGAGGGGGCAACAGCCGGGGATATTCTGGCCAATGTGCTCGATCGCATCGCCGACAGGCTTCTGGACATGGGCGCCTCGGGCATTGCCGATGTGCTCTTCGGGACGCCGAAATCCGGCGGCACCGGCCTCCTGGGCAGCTTGCTCGGCGGGCTCTTCGGCATCCGCATGAACGCGCTCGGCGATGTCGTCGGCGCGCCGACGCTCTTTGCCTATGGTGACAGGCCGGGACAGTTGGGCGTAATGGGCGAGGCAGGGCCGGAAGCGATCATGCCACTGACCCATGCCATGGGCACCGGCGTCGGCGCGCTGATCGAGGGGCGCGAAACCACGCTGCCGCTCACCCGCCTGACCTCGGGCAAGCTCGGGGTGACGGTGCCGCCCGTGCCGGCGCCGCAGCCCTTTGCCCTGGGCGGCGTCTTTGGTCATGTGCCCGCCCCGCCGGCAATGGCTGGCGCGGCGCCGCGCCCCGGCGATGGCCGTGCCTCCCATGGAGAGGAGCGCGCACGGCTGATCATCGAGCCCAGCCCGGAGTTTCGCGCCAGGCTCGAAGGCCGCATGGAGTCCATCGCGCTCGAGGTCGGCGGGCAGATGCTCGATCAATACGACCGCGCCTTGCCCGATCGGATCGAACAATACAGCCGCGATCCGGCGATGAAGGGATAGGCCATGGCATTCACCTTTCCCCTCGCCTGGACCAGCTTTGCAGCCCTACTGCCGATCATGTCGGCCAGCTGGCGGCTGCGGCGTTTCGAGGAGATGACCTGGACCGGCACCAGCCGCCCGGATGTCTCGGAACTGGCCGAGCCGCGCTGGTCATGCCGGGTACAACTGGGCGTGCTGCATCACGAGGAAGCGGCCGAGATCCAGGCGCTGATCGAGCTGCATGGCTCGGCGCATCCTTTCCTGCTGCACGATCCCGCGCGCCCCGCGCCCAGGCACGATCCGACCGGCGCAATCCTCGGCGCCGCCACACCGCAGATCGCTTCGATCTCGGCCGCCGGTGTGGCGGTGCAGGGGCTGCCTGCCGGCTACCAGATCGCGCGCGGCGACCTGCTGGCGCTCACCCATGGCGGCGTGCAGTTTCGGGCGCTGCATGTCGCCCTTGCCGATGTCAGCGCGAATGGCAGCGGGCTGACCCCCGCCATTCCGCTGCTGCCGGCGCCGCGCCCGCTGGCCGCCACCGGCCATCCAGTCACGCTGATCAAGGCGACCGGCCTCATGGTGGCCCTGCCTGACAGCTACGACCCCGGCCATTCCGACGGCCAGGTGGTGCGCGGCATGTCCTTTGACGCGATCGAGGCCTGGTGATGCCGCGCTACGTTCACCCCACCGTTCAAAGCTATCGCGAATCCGGCAAGCCCATGGTGGAGCGCCGGCTGATCTGGGTCACCGCGCGCGACTATTCGACCGGCGATCCGGTCACCGGCGGCTTCTGGGACGGGCGCTACGACATGGAGCTTTCCGTGCTGCACCCCGAAACCGGCGCGGCGGTGTCGCGGGTCTATCACGCCGGCGGCAGCCTGCTGGAGATCGAGGCGCTGGGGCATTTCAGCGGGCTCGACATCCACCCGCTGCGCGTGACGCTTTCGCCGATCAATACCGCGGTGGAAGGCTTGCTGCGCGGCTACGACCTGCGCGGCGCGCCGGTCGAGCTGCACCGCGCCTGGTTCGATTACGAGACCCGCCAGCCGCTCGCCCCGGCCCATGTCTGGATGACCGGCACGATCAACCGTGCGCCGCTCACCACGGCCGAAGCCGGCGGCCGGGCGCGGCTGGTCTATACGATCGTGCCCCAGACCCGCGCTCTCACCGTCGGCAACCCGGAAATCCTCTCCGACACGATCCAGAGCCAGCGCAGCGGGGATCGCTTCCTGCGCCATATCGCCACCGCCGGCATAAGGGAAATTCCATGGATGCGAACCTGACCCCGCTGCCGCCTCGCCCGGCGGGCTGGCATGGCCGGCTCTATGCCTGGCTTCTGAGCATCGCCGGGCAGCCGCATGTCTATGGCCGGCACGATTGCGCCCTGTTCATCGCTGGCGGCGTGCAAGCCATGCATGGCGTCGATCTCGCCGAAACCTGGCGGGGGCGCTATACCACCTGGCGCGGCGGGCTGCGCATCCTGCGCTCGGCCGGCTACCGCGATCACCTTGATCTGCTCGCGCGCCACGCGCGCCCGGTGCCGCCCGGCGCGGCGCAGATCGGCGATGTGGCGGTGGTCGATACGCCCGACCACCCGGCGCTCGGCTTCGTGACCGGCGGGCAGATCCAGATGCTGCGCAGCGACGGGCTGGTCTCGCTGCCCCTGCTGATCCCCGGACCGGAAGGCGTCAGCCGCACGGCTCGCGAGGTCTGGCGCACATGAGCTGGCTCCGCCTTCTTGTACTGGCGCTGATCGCGCATCTGGCCTCGGCCGGCCCGGCCGATGCCGGCCCGCTGGCGGCCGCGATCGGCGCGCTGGTTTCCAGCGTCGGTGCCGCCTGGACGGCGCTGGGGGCCGGGGTCTTCGGGGCGGCGCTTCAGCAGACGGTTCTCGGCCTGGCGCTTTCGGCGATCAGCCGGATGTTTCGCAAGACGCCTCCGCCCCCGGGCGTGCGCCGGCGGGTGGATTTCGGGGGGGACAAACCGCAGCGGGTCATGCTGGGGCATTTCGCCAGCGCCGGGCATCTGATCTGGTCGGGTAGCCACGGCCAGGAGGGGCGCAGCCCGAACGCCTATTACCAGGATGTGATCCTGCTCTCGGTGCTGCGCGTCAAGGGGCTGACCGGCGTTCTGATCAACGGCGCGCGCGTCGAGCTGGGCGAGACCGCGCATCCGGATTTCGGGCTGCCGGTACTCGATTACCACGAGAACGGCACGGACTATCTGTGGATCAAGTTCTACAACGGCTCGCAGACGGCGGCCGATGCCATGCTGGTCGACCGCTATGGCGAGGATGAGGAATTCGCCTGGACGGCCGACATGATCGGCCGGGGCTGCGCCTATGCGATCCTCACCGCTCGCGGCAACCAGGAGCTCTTCGGCGGGCAGGTGCCGCAGGCCATCTTCGAGATCGATGGCGTCCGGCTTTATGATCTGCGCTACGACAGCACCATGGGCGGCGCTGGGCCGCAGCGGCTCGACGACCCCTCCACCTGGGCATTCTCGGCCAATCCGATGGTTGCAGCCTATACGCTGCTGACTGCCGGTCTTTCCTATGGCAACGCGGCGCTCTACGGCCCGCGCTGGCCGCGCCACATGCTGCCGGCGGCAAACTGGCTGGCGGCGATCAATGCCAGCGATGTCACCGCCGAGGGGCAGGATGGCGAGGACGAGCCGATCTATCGCTTCGGTGCCGATCTCGATCTCTCGACCGAGCCGCGCGATTTCCTGCGCGAGCTCTTCAAATGCTGCGCGGCCGATTCCGCGCTCTGCGAGGGGCAGTTTCTGGTCCATGTCGGTGCCGCCTCGGCACCGGTGGCGCATATCATCGATGCTGATTGCTCAGTCTCGCATGCCCAGGAACTGGACCCGTTCAAGGGCTTTGAAGAGGTGTTTAACGCCGCCGCTGCGACCTTCCCCGATCCCGCCCAATCCTGGGCGATGGTGCCGGCCCCGGCGCGCTACCGGCCCGAATGGGAGGCGGTCGATGGTGGCCGCCGCGTGGCGCCCATGCCCTTTGCCTATGTGCCCTGGGTCAGCCAGGTGCAGCGGCTGGCCGAGGCCGCGCTGCTCGATCAGCGCCGCCAGCGCGTACACCGGCTGGTGCTGCATCATCGTTTCGGGTTTCTGGCGCCGCTCGACTACATCGCCTGGTCGAGCGGGCGCAACAATTACAGCGCCAAGCTCTTCAAGATCGTCACCATCCATGATCACCGCAACGGCTATGTCGAGCTCTTGCTGATCGAGGAAGATCCCGACGATTACGACCCGCCCCAGCTGCTGCCCCATCAGCCCGTGCCGGTGAACCGCTATGTCATCGCCTCGCAGGCGGTGCCGGGCTGGTCACTGACCCCGCACACGGTCCTCGATGCCGATAGCCGGGCGCGCCGGCCGGCGCTGCGGGCCTCCTGGGATGCCAGCGCTATCGAGGGCGTGCGCTTCCTGCGCATCCGGCTGCGCCTGGCCGGTGACGAGGGCGAAGGGCGCACGCTGACCGCCGATGCCACGCGGGGCGAGTTGTTCATCGACAGCGCCATCTTGCCGGCCACGGCATATCAGGCCAGCGCCCGGCTGATCGTCGATCGCCCAACCGAATGGACATCCTGGCTGACGGCGGTGACGCCTGATGTGCGCCTTGGCCCGGATGATCTCGACGAGGATCTCTGGAGCTGGATCGCCGATCTCTTCGCCGATGCCGGGCTTCAGCCGCCGCTCATGGTCAATGTGCTGCCTGCGACCGGCGAGGAGGATGAGCTGGTCTGGCTGCGCTCGGAGAGCCGGCTCTATCGCTGGGATGGCAGCGCCTGGGTGACGCTGGAGATTGCGCCCGAGGATCTGACCGGCAAGGTGGAACTGAGCGCCTTTGCCCAGGGCATCCGCCCGGTCGAGATCGTCGAGGAACTGCCGGCGAGCGGCAATGCCGAGGGGCGCACAGTGGTGCTGACCACGGATGGCAAGCTCTATCGCTACCACGATGGCGACTGGACAGCGGCCGTGGCGGCCGGGGATGTCGCGGGCCAGATCACGGCCAATCAGATTGCCGCCAATGCGGTGACCGCCGGCAAGATCGCCGCCGGGGCGGTATCGGCCAGCGAGATTGCGGCCGGGGCCGTGACCACCGCCAAGCTGGCCGCTGAGGCAGTGGTTGCCGACAAGATCGCGTCTGGCGCCATTACCGCCGGCAAGATCGCCGCCGGCACCATCACCGGTGACCGGCTGGTGGCGGGCACCATCACCGGCGGGCTGCTGGCCGCCAGCGGCATCATCACCTCGGCCGCCCAGATCGGCAGCGCCGTCGTCACCAATGCCAAGATCGCCAATGCGGCGGTGACCAATGCCAAGATCTCCGGTGCGATCCAGTCCGACAACTTCTCCTCGGGCAGTGCCGGATGGCAGATCAACAAGAACGGCAATGCCCAGTTCAACAATCTCATCGTGCGCGGCAGCCTGGTGGTGGGCGCGGTCTCCGATATTGAGCAGCAGTATCTCTCCAGCGAATACCGCTGGACCAACGATACATGGACCACGCGAGTCACCATCACTCTGGGCGCGGTTGATCCGACCGATCTGTGGCAGATGCATTTTACCGCGCAGATGCGCCGCCTGTTCGCGCAACACGATGGTTGGAGTGAATGGCTCAATGCAGAGATCAGGGTGCAGCGACGGGTGCAGATCAGCGGCACATGGCAGAGTTGGGTCGAGATCGCCTATCACAACAACAACTGGTCCACGAGCTGGCAACATTACAACGAAAGTGAAGTGATAAGCGGCGACTTCACCAGTGTTCAGTATCGGGTGCAGCAGAAGGTGCAATGGAATGGCGCGCCTTCCGGCAACAACTACCGGCGCATCGCGCTGAGCGCGCGGAAGATCACCCGATGATTGCCTTTGCCCTTCTCAAGCCGAATGGCTGCATCGACCTGGCCGGCATCTCGCGCCAGCCGCCACCGGGATATGTGGTGCTGCCGCCCGGACTGACGCCGGAGTTCGCGCCGCTCTTGATGCACCAGGAGGGCCAGTGGCTGCCCCGGCCGGATCTGCCGCCGGTGGCGCTGACCGGGGCGGGCTTTGCCATCGTCGATTGCCCCGAGGGCGTGACGGCCGAGGTTTTTGATGCTGAAACCGGCGTGCTGCTGGGCCGGGCGATCAGCGAGGGCGGATCGCTCAGCGTCGAAACTCCGGATCCCGGTGGCTACCGGGTCGAGCTGATCGCACCCGAGCCTTTCGTGGCGCCCGAGCCGTTCACCTACAGCGTCGAGGAGCCGCATGCAGATCCGCAGGAATGAGGCGGCCATTGCCGCCGCCCGGGCAGAGGCGCTGGTCCGCCGCCGCACCGCCGCCATCGCCGAGGTCAACCAGATGATCGGCGCCCTGCGCGCGCAATACATCACGCCGATTCCCGGCCAGGAGATGCTCTATCTGGCCAAGCGCGCCGAGGCCGCGGCTTTCCTCACCCTCGATCCCGCGCCCGAAACCCTTGATGCGTTTCCGCTCCTCGCCGCCGAGATCGGCATCACCGCCCCCAGCGCGGCCGAGCTGGCGCAGATCTGGCTCAACCTTGGCGCGCTTTGGGAAGGGGTGGCCGCCCAGCTCGAAGCCCTGCGCCTGAGCGCGATCAAGGCGATCGAGGAGGCCTGGGATGCGGCGGCGATCGAGGCGGCGGTGGAACAGGTAAGGGCGGTGGTGGGGGAGTAGGCGGGCGGGCATTGGGCACGAATCCGCCGGTTTTTCGGGTTTGCCTGGCCGAGGCTTCCTTGCCGCCTAGCCGCATAAACGATGCGTATATTCTCACGCCGGGCTGCATTCCCCAGGTTCCGTGCCACGCGTCATCCGGTGCTTGTCTGCGCCGGGCGCGAAACCACGTTGAAAGGAAATCTCTATGCTACGTCCTCTTACCCTGGGTGTTTTCGTCACCGCCCTGTCGCTGGGCCTCGCAGCTCCCGGTGCTTTCTGGCCCGGCGCCAGCAACGGTTCTGCCGAGGCGCAGGGGCTGGGTGCCGGCGCAGGTGTCGGCGCGGGTGCTGGTGTCGGCGCAGGCGCTGGCGACGGGTCGGGTTTTGGTGCTGATGTCGGCACGTCCGTTGCTGCCGATGCGACCGTTGGCGCGGGTGGGTCAATGAACCAGGGCGCTGCAACCGCTGCCGCAGCCACCCAACTGGGCCTGCAAGGCACTGCCCGTGCCGCGGCTGTCCTGTCCACGACACCGGCCGCCGCGCAAGCGCTCGCTGCCGTCACGGGCGAAGCCGAGGTCGTCGTGGAGAAAGAAGATGAGCTCCGCCGCCCGCCGGAGCTCGATGACGAGGCCCGCGACTGAACCAACCACTGAAAGCGGCGAGGCCCTATCCCGGCGCGTGACGCCGTCGCCGGGGGGGCTTAGCCGCCCACCAGGTGAACCGCCCTTCGGGGCGGTTCTTCCGTTGCGAGGCAGTCTGCGCGGCATCAGAGGCGGTGAAGTGATCGCCAGGAACGACGACAGTAACCCCGCCAGCGGCGGGGTTTTTCATGCGCAGGAGGCATGACGAGGCGCCGTGCGCTTCACGCTAAGATTGAGGCCGGGGTGGCGCGTAAGGTGTTGCCAGGTCATTTAACCGCGGTTTCAATGCCACAAGGATGCGTCGCTCGTTCGCAACGTTTGGCCAGACACTGGCCATATTCTTGCCCATGGTTGGTGCTCAAAAAAATATATGAACCGATCGCCAGTGCCTCCGCCGCGGCCGGGGTCACCCTGGCCTAGCCAACCCGACATCCCCTTCGGGACCGGCGGCGATGGGCTCTTCCTAGAAAGCTGGGTTGCTAGCTACGGCCCAGATGCATTGATTGTTCTTACTTTCGCCCTGGTACTCGCGCTGTTGCGCAGACTTCTCAGAGCAAGTAGCCCGGCGCCAATCTCAGCCAACGCAGGAGGAGGATTCCAGTCTCCATGGAAGCGAAGGTCACCAAGCGCAAAAAGGCGACCGCCCGTGCTGCAAACCGTTCCCAGACCCAGCTGGACCGTTGCGACGGCCGAGGAACCATGAGCTACCCCCCGAAAATCGGACAGTGACGGAAGCTACGATCTGACGTTTGCTGGTCTCCAAGAACGAGGAGATCA
>ERZ869909.552-NODE-552-length-41748-cov-25.713158_pt1 | contig 41748 bp, 40 predicted proteins | sample MGYA00520892_ERZ869909 | MGnify/ENA primary metagenome ERZ869909 (study PRJEB32215, sample SAMEA104723947) | bioreactor metagenome | biome: bioreactor; feature: anaerobic bioreactor; material: water | place: China | collected 2015-03-12 ... | reverse complement strand
CTTTGCGTAGTCGTTTTGCGACAGGACCACTTTTCACTATTCACCGTCTGACGCGATTTCAGACTGTCAGGATAAGTGGCGGAGATGAACGCGGCGTTCTGCTGCGCCGCGCTCGGCATCACGCCGACCGTCCGCCATGCCGACTACATCGGATCGTGGTTGGAGGTCCTGCGGGAAGACAACCGCGCCATCGTCCGTGCCGCATCGCTCGCGAGCAAAGCCGCGGATTTCCTCCTGGGCTTTCTACCCGAAGCCAATGATGCCCCTAACGGACGGAGGGCGGCATGATCCTGCTCAGCCCGGAGCTCCAAGAACGCCTGCTCGCTAACGGCCGGCAGCACGACGTCGACCACGTGCCCCTGGTCAAGTTCTTCAATCCGCTCGGTGCGGCAACCTGGCTCGCCACCGAGCTCGACGAGGACAACGATACGCTATTCGGACTCGCCGACCTTGGCTTCGGCTATCCGGAGCTTGGCGCCTTCAGCTTGTCGGAGATGGCCTCCGTGCGCCTTCCGCTCGGCCTCGGCATCGAGCGCGACCTCTGGTTCGAGGGCACGTTCCCCTTGTCGGTCTATTTCGCGGCCGCGCGCACCGCCGGCCGCATCGTCCTCGACGACGACCTGCTGCACGCCGCAGCCGAGGCGCTGCGGCAGACGGAGTGAGTCCCGCACGCTCCCCGGGCACGCCGCCGAAGCGGCGTGCCCCATCCCGGCGTGACGCAGGCCAAAGGCAGAGGAGGGCCGGAGGTTCATGACGGGTTGGAGGTCGCGAGAGAGTCTCCGGCCGCCCGTCGCGGAGAATCCCGACATGGCCAAAACCCTTGCCAAGATCGCGCTCAGCGTCTCGCGCGACATTCCCTTCAACAAGCTGGTCCTCAGCCAGTCCAACGTGCGCCGCATCAAGGCCGGCGTCGCCATCGAGGAGCTTGCCGAGGATATCGCCAGGCGCACACTGTTGCAGAGCTTGACCGTGCGGCCACTCTGCGATGCCGATGGCAACGAGACCGGACTCTACGAAGTTCCGGCCGGCGGACGACGCTACCGGGCGCTCGAGCTTCTCATCAAGAAGAAGCGCCTTCCGAAGACCGCACCCATTCCGTGCGTCATCCGCACCGGCGGCATCGCCGAGGAGGACAGCCTGGCCGAGAACGTCCAGCGCGCGCCGTTGCATCCTCTCGATCAATTCCGCGCCTTCCTTGCCTTGCGCGAGAAGGGCCAGTCCGAGGAGGAGATCGCCGCCGCCTTCTTCGTCTCAGTCACCGTCGTGCACCAGCGCCTACGGCTCGCGGCGGTGGCGCCGAAGTTGCTCGACGTTTACGCTGAGGACGGCATGACGCTCGAGCAGCTCATGGCCTTCACCGTCAATCCCGACCACGCGCGACAGGAGCGAGTCTGGGAGGCCCTCCAGCGGTCCTACAGAAGCGAGCCCTATCAGATCCGGCGCATGCTCACCGAAGGGTCGGTGCGCGTCTCGGATAAGCGGGCGCTGTTCGTCGGCGCGACGGCCTACGAGGAAGCGGGCGGCACGATCCTGCGCGATCTCTTCGAGTCCGACGACGGCGGCTGGTTGCAGGAGCCGGCACTGCTTGAAAAGCTCGTCGCCGACAAGCTCGCGCGCGAAGCCGATGCCGTCCGGGCCGAGGGCTGGAAATGGATCGAGGTGGCGCCCGAGCTCCCTTACGGCCACACCTATGGTCTGCGCCGGCTGCGTGGACGCGAGGTGCCGATGAGCGACGAGGAGGTCGCGGCGCGCGATGCGCTCCAGGCCGAGCTCGACCAGCTCGAGGCCAAGTATGCCGAAGCCAACGAGATCCCGGACGACGTCGACCAGCGGCTTGGCGAGATCGAGACGGCGTTGGCGGCGTTCGACGAGCGCCCCGTCGTCTACGAGCCGGACGAGATCGCGCACGCCGGTGCCTTCGTCAGCATCGACAGCGCGGGCTTGCTCCATGTGGAGCGCGGCTACGTCCAGCCCGAGGACGAGTCCGAAGCAGAAGGCGCCGAGGGTGAGTCCGACGACGACGAAACCGGCTCGGAAAGAACGAGCGCTACCGGGGCCGAAACCAATACGAACGATGACCCCGCCGTCGACGATCCGGATGAGGACGAGGGCGTGCGTCCGCTGTCCGACCGGCTCCTCACGGAGCTCACCACGCACCGCACGCTGGCGTTGCGCGAGGCGATTGCCACCGACCCGGACGTGGCGCTCCGGGCGGCTGTCCATGCGCTCTGCCTGAAGCTCTTCTATCGCTACGGCTTCGACACCTGCCTCGAGATCGAAGCCAAGAGCGTGCTGTTCGGCGCCGCATCCGGTCTCACGGACTCCCGGTCCGCCAAGACCATCGACGCCCGCCACAAGCATTGGGCCGGCCAGATGCCAAAGAACCCCGCCGAACTGTGGGACGTGCTCGGCGATCTCGACAGTGACAGCCGGCAAGCGTTGTTCGCCCACTGCGTGGGGCTGACCATCAACGCCGTGCATCAATCCTACGATCGCCGGCCGAAGGCGCTGCAGCATGCCGATCGCCTCGCCACCGCCGTGCGCCTCGACATGGCGGCCTCCGGCTGGACGCCCACCGCGGACTCGTACCTGGGCCGCGTGACCAAGGCACGGATCCTCGACGCCGTGCGCGAGGCCAAGGGTGACAAGGCGGCCGACCGCATCGCCCATCTCAAGAAAGCCGAGATGGCCAAGAAGGCCGAGCGCCTGCTCGACGGCACCGGCTGGCTGCCCGAGCCGCTGCGGACTGCCAATGTTGAAGAAGACGACAGCGCGCAAACCCCGCGTATCGCGGCCGCCGAATAGCCATCCGAGGGCGGCGGCTTCGGCTGCCGCCCATTCCTCATCCCTCTCTTGCCCGGCCCCGTGCCGGGCTTTTTATTTCGGGAGAGTCCTGATGGCCACATATGTCTCTTTGGCGCCGCCTTCAGATTGCCGACATAGCGCCATGACAGATCGTCGGGACATGGCGCCTCTGAGGGTCTTATGCAGATGACCATGCGCTCGTCCGCCACCGATCTGGCACACCGCCTCGCGCGCGAGGCCGAGGCAGTGTGCCGGCACTATCTCTCGAACGGCCGGCGGGTCGGGCGCCATTGGATCGTCGGAGACGTCCGCAACACGCCCGGACAATCCATGTACGTGCGCCTGTTCGGTCCCGAGAGCGGCGCCGGTGCGGCCGGCAAATGGACCGACGCCGCCACCGGCGAGCATGGCGACCTGCTCGACGTCATCCGCGAGACCTGCGGCCTGCTCGAGTTCCGCGACGTTGCCGACGAAGCGCGCCGATTCCTGAGCCTGCCACGCCCCGAGCCCGCGCCGCAGCCCAAGATACCGATCACCGCGGCTGCGAGCGGATCGCCCGCGGCGGCACGTCGCCTGTTCGCCGCCTCCCAGCCGATCCCCGGCACGCTGGCCGCGACCTACCTGCGCCATCGCGGCATCGACCAGCTCCAAGACACCGATCCGCTCCGCTTCCATCCGCGCTGCTACTACCGGGCCACCGACACGGCTGCGCGCGAAAGCCGGCCAGCCCTGATCGCACGTGTCACCGACCTCGGCGGCACCATCACTGGCGTGCAGCGCACATGGCTCGACGTCTCCGGTCTCGGCAAGGCGCCGATCGACATGCCGCGCCGTGCGATGGGCACGTTGCTCGGCAACTCCGTCCGCTTCGGCGCGGCAGGCGACGTCATGGCGGCCGGCGAAGGCATTGAGACCATCCTATCCCTGCGCATGGCGCTGCCCGGCATGGCGATGCTGGCCGCGCTGTCGGCACCGCATCTGGCCGCCATCCTGTTTCCGGACACGCTGCGGCGCCTCTACATCGCTCGCGATCCCGACGCCGCCGGCGACACGGCCGTGGCAACGCTGACCAAACGCGCCGAGGCTGCCGGGATCGAGGCCATCCCGCTCTCGCCACGCCTCGGCGATTTCAACGACGACCTCGTCGCCTTCGGTCTCGAGGACCTGCGTGCTATCGTCCGCCCGCAGCTTGCACCCGAGGATGTCGCCCGCTTCCTCCTTCCGGCAATGGACCAGCGCTCCTGACGAGCGCCTGCGCTCCGATCGCGGCCAGTCGTGCGCCGGGGCTGCTCTGCCGCAGGGCCGCGCCCGGCCTTCAAGAGGCGATCTGACGGCAGCCGGCCCGGTCCCGCAACGGCTGTGCGCGGCTTTCTTCCCCTGGCGGCGCTGCGCGCCGCCATTCCTCGCGAGACAAGAAAGCCGTGCTCGCCGTCCTCCGCTCATGCTCCGGCCGCGGTCGCGCGGCGCCCGCGGTGCAGGCCCGCTCCGCCCGCCGTGAAGGGATCGCCGGAAGGCCGCGATGGGCGCGGCCGAACCGGCACAGGAGCCCTCCCATGACCACCAGCCTCGACCAGAAGCCTGCATATGTCTCGTCTGCAACGGATCACGTCCTCGCCGAGCTCCAGCTCTACGCACATCGTCCCTTCGACGACGAGCCCGATCCGCGACCTCTGCCCGACGGCAACAGCGTCGCCGGCGCCGTGGCCGACATCTTCGATGCGCTGGTCGCGACCTTGAGCGACACGCGCATCGAGCCCGATCTCGAAGCTCTGCTCTGGTCGACGGTCAATCTCTTCCACCGCGCAGTTGCCCGCATCGAGCGCACCCTCGATAGCAACGAGCGGGCGCAGAAGAAGAGCCAGCGCATCCAGGACGGTTCCGAGGTTCGCTCCGTTGAACTCGAACGGCTCATCGTCGAAGGGATCACGCTGATCGAGCGCCGCAACACCATGGAGCTGTTTCGCGACCAGGCTGCCGACCTGTTCGCAACCCATACCGGCAGCATCTGGCGGCCACGGGCGGGATCGCTAGTCAGCCACCGCACGCTGACCGCGGCCATGATCGACAGTCGCGATTTCCTCGCCGCCAGGCACCGCGCCGAGACCGAGCTCATGCTGCCGCAGGGTCCGAAGATCGCCCTGTCAGGCGGCCTCGGCTTCAACGATCACCATCTGATCTGGGACTGTCTCGATAAGGTGCATGCGAAGCACCCCGACATGGTGCTCCTGCATGGCGGTGGATCGACGGGCGCGGAACGCATCGCCGCCTGCTGGGCCGATCAGCGCAAGGTTCCGCACATCCCCTTCAAGCCCGACTGGACGGCCCATGCCAAAGCGGCACCGTTCAAGCGCAACGACGCGATGCTCGCCGTGCTGCCCATCGGCGCCTTGATCTTCCCCGGCAACGGCATCCAGGACAACTTTGCCGATAAGACGCGCAAGCTTGGCATCCCTCTCATCGATCTCCGCGAAGTCGGCAGCCCTTAGGCGCCGCTTCGCGTCCTCTATCGCAAGTGGTTTCTGGACGCCTGTCTTCAGGTTTCTCAAGCAAGGCGACCCGCTCAGACGAGCAGAGGCTGGGATCAGAAAGCATGCCGCGCAGGGCAATCAACGTATGCCATCGGCGGTAGGGTTTCCTTCTGTACGAGATCGGCAAGCGTGGTGTGGCGTTTCCCATCACTCGACAAACGACACTCCCAATTCATGCGGCTTCCCGCCACCCTTCTCGGCAGTGCCAACACAGTCGGGAGTACCCAGGATGGCCAAGCTCAGAAGGTTGCCGCTGCTGACGACCGAGGAGGCTGCTGCGCTTCTGCGGCTCAAGGCGCATACGCTCGAGAACATGCGCTGGCAGGGCAGTGGACCGTCGTTCCGCAAGCATGGTGGCCGAGTTTTCTATCACCGCAAGGAGTTGCTTGAGTGGTCCGAGCGCGCCCGCCGGCAATCGTCATCAGGACGCAAGCCATGAGGACACGCCCTATAGCCGGCATAGGCATCGGGCTTGCCTTGCTGATGGCGCCTGCGCCTAAGGGTACAATGGTATTTATTGTCTGGAACGCATCGCCAAGCGTGAAAATTGGGCTCTACGGGGTCGTGCAACGACGCCCCAACTTCGAAGAACTGGCTCTGGTCCGCCTTCCAGACACAATCGCACAGTTCGCGGATCAGCACGGATACCTTCCGCGCTCAGCCCTCCTTATCAAGCCGGTCGCTGGCACCGTAGGCGACCGCGTCTGCCGGTTCGGACCACACGTCTTCGTGCGCGGCCAACTCGTTGCCCGTACCGCAACCGTAAGCGAGCCACTCCCTGCTTGGCAAGGGTGTCGCATCCTCAAGGACGGCGAAGTCTTCCTGCTGGCAGATCATCCGGCGAGCTTCGATAGCCGCTATTTCGGGCCCCTGCATGTCTGGCACGTCATCGGGACCGCTATTCCCGTATGGGGGCCTGGGGGTCGTGAGTCCAAATCTCCCCCGCTCCGACCATTCGTTTCCGGGATTTAACCACCCCGAGTGCCCAAATGGGCACGTCTCGGTAATTTGGTCCTGGGTCTTAGGTATTTCAGAAATATTATTCGCTTACTAAGTAACGTTTATCAGGTGATTTGAACTCGCCGGAGTGTGCGAATCCTGTTTCGCGCACAAACGAAGTGCACCCAAAGGATGTTGTCTGACGGCGAAACACCTTACCTCAGGAACTATCTAAGGAGCCGACGTGAGCGCTGACCGAATGTGCTGTCTTTTGGTGCTTCAATGCCGCTCCGTGGACGACCGCATAAATTGCCGGGATGACGACGAGCGTTAGGATTGCCGACGAGATCATGCCGCCCACCATTGGGACGGCGATGCGCTGCATAACCTCCGAGCCGGTGCCGTGGCTCCACAGGATCGGCAACAGGCCGGCCATAATCGCGACGACCGTCATCATCTTCGGCCGCACGCGCTCGACGGCACCTTCCATGATGGCGGCGTGCAGATCGCTGTGGGTAAGATTGCGCCGCTCCTGCTCGGCGATGCGACGGCGCTCATCGAGCGCGTGTTGGAGATAGATCAGCATGATGACGCCTGTCTCCGCCGCGACACCCGCCAGCGCGATGAAGCCAACGGCAACGGCGACCGACAGGTTGAACCCGAGCCACCACATGAGCCAAAGTCCGCCAACGAGCGCAAACGGCAGAGACAGCATCACGATTAGAGTTTCGGCGACGCGCCGGAAATTGAGATAGAGCAACAGAAAGATCAACAGCAAAGTGACCGGAACGACGAGCAGGAGCCGCTGCTTGGCCCGCTCGTAGTATTCGAACTGCCCGCTCCAAACTGCATAGTAGCCGGGCGGGAACTTCACCCTTTCGGATACGGCACGGCGCGCGTCGGCGACGTAGCCGCCGAGGTCGCGGTCGCGGGCATCTACGAATATGTAGGCGGCAAGCTGCGCATTTTCGGTTCTGATCGAGGCCGGTCCCTGCGTGCGCTTGATATGGGCAACTTGCCCCAGAGGGATGGACGCACCGTTCGGCAACGGCACGAGGACCTCGCGCGCGATAGCGTCCGGATTGGAGCGCACGTCGCGGGGAAAGCGGAGGCTGACGCCATATCGCTCGCGACCTTCGACTGTAGTCGTGATCGTCTCGGCGCCGATCGCGGACGCAATGACCTCCTGAATGTCGCCGATCATGAGCCCATACCGTGCGAGTTGCTCGCGATCAGGCTCGATCTCAAGATAGTAGCCACCGATGATGCGCTCGGCGAACGCGCTCGACGTGCCCGGCACCGATTTGATTGCCGCCTCGATCTCCCGCGCGAGACCGTCGATAACGGTAAGGTCGCGGCCCAGCACTTTGACGCCGACTGGCGTACGGATTCCCGTTGCCAGCATGTCAATGCGGGCCTTGACGGGCATGGTCCATGCGTTTGACACACCGGGGAACTGCAGCGCCGCGTCCATCTCAGTGATGAGCTCATCGAGCGTGAGGCCTTTCCGCCATTCCGTCTCCGGCTTCAGGTTGATGACTGTCTCGAACATCTCGGTGGGAGCAGGATCCGTCGCGGTGGAGGCGCGGCCCGCCTTACCCCAGACGCTCTCAACCTCCGGAAATGACTTGATGATCTTGTTCTGAGTCTGCAGGAGCTCGCCGGCTTTGGTGATGGAAAGCCCGGGCAGCGTGGTCGGCATATAGAGCAACGTGCCCTCGTTCAGGCTCGGCATAAACTCCGATCCGAGGCGCGTCGCAGGCCACACGCTGACCACCAGAACGACAAGGGCGAGGCTGATCGTCAGACCCTTGGCTCGGAGCACGCCCTTGATAACGGGACGGTAGATCCAGATGAGGAGGCGGTTCACCGGATTGCTGCGCTCGGGGACGATACGCCCCCGTACGAACAGGACCATCAACGCGGGGACCACGGTGACAGACAGCAGCGCAGCCGCTGCCATTGCGAAGGTCTTGGTGAATGCAAGGGGGTGGAACAGACGCCCCTCTTGAGCTTCCAGGGCGAAGATCGGCAGGAACGACACGGTAATGATGAGCAGCGAGAAGAAGAGCGCGGGGCCCACCTCGCTCGCTGCCTCGATCAGGATCTCGGTCCGCGGCTTCCCGGGTGGCGCACGCTCCAGATGCTTGTGGGCATTCTCGATCATGACGATGGCCGCATCAACCATGGCGCCAATGGCGATCGCAATGCCGCCAAGGCTCATGATGTTTGAGGACAAGCCGAGCGCGTACATGCAGACATAGGCGATGAGGACTCCAAGCGGCAGCGTGATAATGGCCACCAGCGCGCTGCGAACGTGCAAGAGAAACACGACGCACACGAGCGCAACGATGGCGCTTTCCTCGATGAGCGTGGTTTTCAGCGTAGCAATGGCGCGGCGGATGAGATCCGAACGATCATAGACGGGAACGATTTCGGTTCCCTCAGGCAGGCTGTCCTTTATGTCCGAAAGCCGCGCCTTGACGTTGTCGATCACTGATAAGGCGTTTTGCCCGTAGCGCTGCACGGCAATGCCGGACACGACCTCGCCCTCGCCGTTGAGCTCGGTGACGCCGCGGCGCTCGTCGGGTGCCATCTCCACTCTCGCCACGTCGCGCAGCAGAACTGGTGTGCCACCTTCTTCCTTGAGTGCGATGGCCTCGAGATCGGCCGCACCGCGCAGATAACCGCGGCCGCGCACCATGAATTCGGTCTCAGCCAGCTCGATGACGCGGCCTCCCACGTCCATGTTAGACTGCTGAATCGCCTCCCGCACCTTGGTCAACGGGATTCCGAAGGCCTTGAGCCGGCGGGGATCGACGACAACCGAATATTGCCGCACGAACCCGCCGACACTTGCGACCTCGGCCACGCCATCCGCCTGGGCGACCGCGAAACGCACTTGCCAATCCTGGGTGGAGCGAAGCTCGGCCAGAGTGCGTTTCGCGGCCATGACGACATACTGGTAGACCCAGCCGACACCGGTCGCATCGGGGCCGAGCGACGGCGTCACACCGGCCGGCAGATTGCGAGCAGCGGCGGACAGGTACTCAAGGACACGGGAGCGCGCCCAATAGATATCCGTGCCGTCCTCGAATATGACGTAGACGAAGGAGACGCCGAAGAACGAGAAGCCGCGCACCACCTTGGATCTCGGCACCGACAACATCGCCGTCGACAACGGATAGGTGACCTGGTCCTCGATGACCTGAGGTGCTTGACCTGAATACTCCGTGTAGACAATGACCTGGGTGTCGGAGAGATCGGGAATCGCATCGAGCGGCACGTGGCGAACGGCATAGACGCCGGCGGCGATAGCGAACAGGCAAGCGATCGAGATCAGGACGAGGTTCGTGGCCGACCAGCGGATAAGGCGCGCGATCATTTTGGCTGCTCCTCTGGTGCGGATGTCGGGGCCGCGTCTCCGGAGAAGCTCGTAAGGGCTGCCTTGAGATTGCTTTCGGCGTCGATCAGGAAGTTTGCCGTGACCACAACCTTCTCGCCCGCCGCCACGCCCTCGCGGATCTCCACGAGTTCGTCGCCTCTCGTGCCGAGCTTCACGGCTCGCGGCTCAAACCGGCCTTCGCCGCGTGCGACGAGGACGACCTGCCGGTTGCCGCTGTCGATGACGGCGGACGTGGGAACAGCGAGGCGCTCCCGTTCGTTCGCGCCGGAGTCGATCTCCGCATCGGCGTACATCTCATGCTTGATGCGATGCTCCGGATTTTTTACCTCGATACGGACTTTTCCCGTGCGCGTCGCCGGGTCGATCTCATGCAGAATGAATGTGACATGGCCCTCGAAGGGCCCGTCAGGCAGGGCTTTGAAACGGATCTTTGCCGGCATCCCGATCTCGATGGCGGCGAGGTCCTGCTCGGGAACATCGGCGATGACCCAGATGACTGACAGATCAACGAAGCGAAGCAGCTCGTCGCCCATGCGCGCCATCTGCCCCTCGACGACGCTCTTCTCCATCGCAACACCTGAGACCGGTGAAGGCCAGTCGATCGACATGACGGGCTCGCCGGTGCTGCGGAGCGTGTCGAGAACCGATGAGGGGACCTCGAGATTCTGGAGCTGCTGCTCCGCTCCTCTCGTCCCTGTTCCCGTCCGGTCGCGGGCGGCGACTTGGTAGTTGATCTGCGCCGTTACCATCTGCGGGCTGTAGAGCCGGAACAGCGGCTCGCCTGCCGTGACGCTCTGGCCCGTTTCGTTGACGTAGAGCTTCTCGATGAAGGCGTCGGCGCGCAAGGACACGATGCGCAAGGATCGTTCGTCGGGCTTGGCGATGGCGGGCGCGCGAACGGGCCGCGCGAGCTTGACCATGCGCGCCTCCTCCGTGCGCACGCCCGACCGCTGGACCTTGTCGAGGCTTACCGTGACGCTCGCGCCGCCCTGGTCGTCACCTTCGTAGACGGGAATGTAGTCCATTCCCATCCAATCCTTCTTAGGTGTGGGCGACGTATCCGGCAGACCCATCGGGTTGCGATAGAACAATATCTTGCGGTCCCTTCTTTCAGCCTGTTCGGGCGCTGCAGCGGACGGCTCGGGGGCGATGGTCGCCTCCTCGTCCTCGTAGACGGGCACGAAATCACGCCCGTCCTTGGTCTTCGTCGGAGCCGGCGCATAATCCGCCTTGCCGTCGGGGTCCTTCCAATAAAGCACCTTGCGATCGGTCTCGCCGGAGGTCGGCTGATCATGGACATGGGTCTGCGCCATGGCCGTTTGCGCCGCAGTGCCGGTCACCAGACGAATGCCGGCATCGGCGTTCACGAGGAGCAGCGCAATCGCTGCTCCCGGGACGAGCATCCTAGTCATGGCTTTCAGTCCTTCGCCTGAAAGACGACGGAGCCTTCGATCGTCTCCGCCTCACCGGGAACCTTGGCCTGAAGCTTGAGGGCCCAACGGCCGGCCATCGTCAGATCGGCCTTGAATCGGTAGATCCCGACCTCCGCCGAAGCCAAGGGCTCGTGCTTGGCTTCCATCTCGCCCATGCCGTCCGGAGACATGTCGAGGCGCGTACGAAACACCACCGCACCCGAAACCGGTGTGCTCGTGCGCTTGTCGACGAGGCGCACGGCGAGTTCGGAGCCGGCGCCGCTCTTCACAGTCTGCGTGAGCGGCTGAAACTCATAGTCCGTGGCGGCGGCACGGGCGAACGAGAGCGCCGAAAGCGCGATAAGCCCGGCGGTAGCCAGGGCCGTCTTGAAGTTGCTCATGGATTGGTCCTTTCCGAATGAGATTGCAGAGCGCGCTCAACGGCGCGCGGACGCGTTCAAGCGGCCGCAAGCCACAACGCTCGCGGCGCCAAAGCGCGAGGGCAATCTCACCTTCGGGGAGGGGGTATTCGCGGTTTCCAGCTCAGTGGCTCGGCGGCCAGCAGAATGAGAAAATCATATCGCTGTGAGACGATCAGCGCTGCGCGGCTTTCGTCAGGCACAGCGCCCAGCACCTTGAAGCATTTGAGCTGGCATAGATCTGTTTGGCACGAGCCGCGTTTGTCGCAGTCGGGGCACTTGTGACCTGCAGGCTTGTGGCTCGATGGCGCGCGCTGCGCGGGCTCGTGCTGAGCGCGCTGTTGCATCGCGTGGTGGCAATCCGGCATCGCCGCCGTCTTGTGGGCCGCCGTCTCGCGAGGGGAAGCGGGTGCTTCCATGACGGCAAAGCCGGCTCTGGCCACTACGGGTGTCACCGCGAGGCTGAGGACGAGCAAGACTACAAGCACGGACCGGACGAAGCGCATTCAATCTCCGAAATCGTGCTCTATTAACGGCTCCTGACGTGAATTCGTCAACAGCGACTAGTCTACGATATCATTTTTACAAAAATTAGCTGACAAATAAACCTTGATACACATCAAAGACTTCCGCATTTGATCTCGCTCCTGAAAAGCAGTGGTCAATATATTGGGTTAGAAACGCGCATTTTAGAATCCCAAGAGGCGGATACCTTATCGCAAGTTGCGTAAGCCAGTGCGCGCAACGAGTGGCGAAGGATGGCTCACCATCGCAAGAGGTGTGGTCCGAGCTTCGCACCGGCAAAGGTGCACAAGGCTATTGTGCCGCCATACCACAAGGCGACGAACGGCAGTGAATCGTCGGTGCAATGAAGCGCGTAGCCGACTGCACTCAAACCACCAGCGACGAGCCCGGCGAGAGCACCGGCTCGTGTAAGGTTGGTCGGTGCCATCCTCCGCATGACCCAAACTACGGCTATAAACGGCACGACGGCAATGATGGGAATGGAGAGCAGGCATTCGAGCCATTGATCTCCCATGATCATCGTGTTCCAGTGTGACGCAGGAGCGAACGCGAGGCGGATTACGGCAAGAAGCATCACTGCGACAAACGGCAATGCTATCCACGCAATCGCCACCCGTTCCTCCCCGCCTGGGCGGGCCATCCTCATCAGATATACTGAAGCCACGACGACAATTCCCGCCGCGGGCGCAAGCTTCGACAGCAAGAACATCAACGGCTCTGTTTGCAACAGATCCGCGCGAATGCCAAGCATGACTGATATCACGCCAATCACCGCGATCGCACCAACTGCGATCGTTGCAAGGATCTCCCGCGCGACTTGCCGGCGGTCGACGGCCTCGACGTTCGTGCTGAGCAAGGCGATCAAATCGTCCGTCTTCACGTTCTCTTCTCCCGCCCAATGGACGCTGCCAAATGCTTCAATCCCCGATGTACGTTCACCTTTACCGCCGATTCTGACATGCCGCACCGCGCTGCCGCCTCGGCTACGCTCAATCCTTCGAGCTTCACGCACTGGATCGCACGTCGCATTCTATCCGGGAGCTCGCGCAAAAGTGCGTGCAGATCGTGCCTGCTTTCCGCTCCGGCGTTATCCTCTCGAGCGACAAGCTCGTTTGCGTCGTCCAAGGGCACATTAGCCAACGCGGCGCGCGTGCGCCGCAGATGGTCGATAAGCTTGTAGCGCGCAATGGCGTACACCCACGGCATGAACGGCTCGTTGCGATCGTAGGTATGCCGCCGAGTGTGTAGCGCCATAAGCACCTCCTGCATCACATCCTCTGCCTCTGTGGCCTCTCTTCCGATACGGGCCAACCTGCTCCTGAAATAGCCGCGCAGAAGCCGGCTCAGCCGGTCGAGAAGAGTGCGATATGCAGCCGAGTCGCCTTCGAGGCCGGCCATCATCAATTGCTTCAGCTCGGCCTCGTTCGCGGTCACTGGCGGTCCCTGTATCTCTTCCTGCAGGTCTATTCGGTCTTGAGCGGGCTTTGGTTACAGAACTTCAAAAAAATACTTGATCGGTTTGAGTGAGGGAGGATTTGGCCAGGGCAAGCGAGCGAAATCCGAGCGCGATGCCCTGGTGCGCTTGATTTCCTCGATCGGCATGGCGCCACTTTTTTCGTGCGAGCCATGTAACCAAACGCGTCTCTGTTTCGAACTTACTTGCATCGGCATGATCGTCCCAGAGCGGGGTGCGTGCGATAACACAAGGAGAACAGGACATGTCAAATACAGCTTTCCCTCGCTTCATTTTGAAGCTCGCCGCCACCGCCCTTCTGACCAGTACCGTCGCCGGTCAGGTAATGGCCGAGCCTGTTTGGCGCTTTCCCTACAAGGGTGCGCCCTACGCGGTTCCGCACGAGCACAATGATCGTGTCTCGATCGCTTCAAAGAAGGCAAAACAAGCTTCGAAGCGTGGGCATCACGACGCGCAGCATAGTCAAGTTAGGGGCCCAGCCCCAAGCGTGCCGGCGTTGGAGAAACAGACGTCACGGGCGTCTCTGAAGGTTAGCGCGGCTACTTCGCCTGATAGGCCCGAAATCGTGCTCGCTCACCACAAACCGGGCTATCATGTTGGCCTGCCGCGTAGCGGCAGGGACGCGGCCTCGCAGCCGAAATCCCCTTCGCGCACCTAGCATACGGGGCATTTGTGCGAGCCGGTCTCCCGCAAGGGGGGCCGGCTCGAAAATTCCGGCTGCCGAAGCCGATGCGAGCACCTGAGCGCTACGGCATGGACGACCGATCCTATCACGGTCCTTTCCAGGATATGCGAGCGATGGGTCTTGTGGTCCGGCTCGTCATGAAGCAGGCGTCGGGCTCGAAGCTCGATGTGTTTCGTTCCATTGCTGAACCATTACATTTTGTTACGCCATTGACTGGGATCAACCTGACCGTCCAAAAGCGAGTGCTGCATGCTCTTTAGGATTGGGAGCCGCCTTGTCTTGCGTGTGCGATCAGCGCGTATGAGAAACGACGTTGCCCCTACTCGCTACCTTATTCAGGCGTGACGCTCAGGGCTCTCTGACGCGTCCTGAAGTCGGATCGTCTTGGCCGCTCAAATTGGAGTTCTCCGTATGGCCAAGTCCAACGTCGTTCTTTGTGCTCCTGTTCGTACGGCGATCGGGACATACGGCGGCTCTTTGAAAGCGGTCCCGGCATCGGATCTCGGTGGCGTCGCTATCAGGGAGACGCTCCTACGCGCCAAGCTCGCCGGGGCAGACGTGGGCACAGTCGTGATGGGGCAGGTCGTCCAGGCTGGTGCAAAAATGAATCCGGCGCGACAAGCCATGCGCAATGCAGGTATGCCCGTCGAGGTGCCCGCCATGACGGTGAACCGTGTCTGCGGCTCGGGCGCGCAGGCCATCGCGACTGCCGCCCAGGAGGTCATGCTTGGCCACGTCTCGTGCGCCGTGGCGGGTGGCATGGAGAATATGGACCAGGCTCCCTACCTGATGACCGGCGGCCGATGGGGCTATCGCATGGGGGATGCGCAAATCTACGACAGCATGCTCCGTGACGGTCTGAATGACGCCTTTTCCGACCAGCACTCCGGCTGGCACACGGAGGACCTCGTCGCCAAGTACCAAGTCACCCGGGAGGCCCAGGACGCCTGGGCGCTAAGAACGCAGAGGCGCTTTGCGGAGGCGCAAGCCGCAGGTCGGTTTGTCGGCGAGATCGTTTCCGTCGCGGTGCCCGGTAAGAACCAAACGATGACGTTCGACCGAGACGAGCACAATCGGCCCGAGACGACGGCGGAGTCCCTTGCAAAGCTCAAGCCCGGGTTCCGCAAGGACGGGACGATCACGGCTGGAAATGCTCCGGGCCTCAATGCAGGTGCGGCCGCGATGATCGTTGCCGATGCGAAATGGGCCGAAAAGCACGGACTCGAGCCCTTCGCACGCCTCGTTTCCTATGGCGTCGGCGCGGTGGATCCCGGCATGTTCGGTCTCGGTCCCATACCGGCGGTTCGGCAAGCGCTCGAGCGTGCGGGCTGGCGCCTTGCCGATATCGAGCGCGCTGAGGTGAACGAGGCCTTTGCTGCCATCGCGATTGCGCTCATCCGCGAAATCGGGCTGCCTGAAGATATCGTCAATGTCGAGGGCGGCGCCATTGCCCATGGCCATCCGATCGGCGCCACCGGAGCGATCCTGACGACGCGGCTCCTTCATGCAATGCGCCGAGAGGACATCAAGCGTGGGCTCGTGACGCTGTGCATCGGAGGCGGTCAGGGTATCGCGCTGGCGCTCGAGCGGTTGTGATGAATCTGCGTTCACCATGCTTGAGCGAATAGGTGTTTCGATGACGCGCGCGCCGAAAGACGATGACGTGGAATACGAGCGAGCCTTCCATCGCGCTCAGGTCGAACTCGTCAAGTTCCAGAAGCATGTCATCAAGCACGGGCAGAAGGTTCTCCTGATCTTCGAGGGCCGGGATGCGGCGGGCAAGGACGGAACGATCAAGCGCATCGTCGAGCATTTGAGTCCCCGCGAGACGCGCGTCGTCGCTCTCGGAACTCCATCCGACCGAGACCGCAAGTCTTGGTATTTTCAGCGCTACGTGGAGCATCTTCCGATCGCCGGAGAGATCGTTCTCTTCAATCGTAGCTGGTACAACAGAGCCGGCGTGGAGCGCGTCATGGGTTTCTGCACCGAGCAGGAATATGACGAGTTCATGCAGACGGTATCGACGTTCGAGCAATTGCTTGCGCACTGCGGCTTCACAATCCTCAAGTATTACCTCGATATCAGCCGGAAGGAGCAAGAAAGGCGCCTGACACGTCGCAGAAAGGATCCACTTCGGCAGTGGAAGCTTAGTCCGATCGATGCCAAGGCAACAAAGCATTGGGATCACTATTCCGAGGCGCGGAACGAGATGCTCTCGAGGACGCATGGCGTGTTCGCCCCGTGGATTGTCGTGCGCGCCGACGACAAGCGGGCGGCGAGGCTGAACGTTATTCGGGACGTACTTTCACGATGCGAGTTCCACGGAAAGAACCGCCACGGCGAGTTGCCGGATCCCAATCTCGTTTCTCTTTTCGATGAAAGCCATCTCAAAAGCGGGATGATCGCCGACTAAGACGCCGTTCTTTCTTTGTATTGTAAGCGACATTCCACTTTCACTGGCGGCTCACTCTCGAAGCTCGTTAAATTTTGCCCGCGCCCATAATCGCGGAGAAGAGGCTCATGGATTTTCTTGGCACGAAACGACGGATCGGAGTCGGCTTAGCGGCTCTCGCTCTTGGCCTGATCGCATGGGGCGGGTTGATCGGCTTTCGATCCAGCGACGCCGACGTCGTCACCTTGATGGGCAACGTTGATATCCGCCAGGTCAATTTGGGCTTCAAGGTCGCAGGCCGGATCGCCGAGATGAAGGTGGACGAGGGTGACAGGGTCACGGCCGGGACGGTCATAGCCTCGCTCGACACGTCGTATTTCGCAGATGAGGTGCGGCTGGCTCGGGCCCGCGTGGCTGCCCAAACGGCGGTCGTCGCCCGCCTCGAGAACGGTACGCGGCCGGAAGAGATCGCCCAGGCACGCGCCATTGTCGCCGAGCGAGAGGCCGCCGTTGCTCTGGCCGCAGCCACGTTGGGCCGGCAGCAGGATCTCGCTGATCGTGGTGTTTCTCCTCACCAGCGGCACGACGAAGCGACCGCGGCGTCCGAGCAGGCGCGGGCGGCGCTCAAGTCCGCGCAGGAGAGCCTGAAGCTCGCCGAACTCGGGCCCAGACGCGAAGACATCGATGCGGCGAAGTCGCAGCTCGAGGCAGAGAATGCGTCGCTCGCACAGGCCGAACGCCGGTTGGCCGATGCCAATCTGGTAGCACCCGGCGGGGGCGTGGTGTTGACCCGTGTCCGTGAGCCCGGCGCCATCGTCGGCGTCGGGGAGACGATCTATGCCGTGACCATCACCGCACCGGTTTGGGTCAGGACCTATGTCGCCGAGCCTGATCTCGGCCGCATCTGGCCGGGCATGCCGGTCGAGGTCGCGACCGACGCAGGCAAGACTTATCGCGGACAGATCGGTTTCATTTCTCCGGTCGCCGAGTTCACGCCAAAATCCGTTGAGACCAAGGAGCTCCGCACGAGCCTCGTTTATCGGATGCGCATTGTCGTCGAAGGGGAGACGGGCGGGCTCCTCCAGGGGATGCCGGTGACGGTGTTTGTTAAGGTCGACAAAGGCACGGCTCCATGAGTGAGGCACTGGTCGAGCTCGATCGGATCGTGAAGCGGTTCGATGCGGACGGGCCGTCAGCGGTCGCCGAGCTGTCGACCGCGATCATGGGTGGAGGGATCACGGGACTCGCCGGTCCGGACGGCGCCGGCAAGACGACCTTGCTTCGCCTGATCATGGGGCTTTTGAAACCGGATTCCGGCACGCTTAGAGTTTGCGGCCGCGATCCAATCTCGGACGCGACCGAGGTCCGCGATGTCGTGTCTTACATGCCGCAGAGGTTCGGTCTCTACGAGGACCTGACGGTGATCGAGAACCTGACGCTCTATGCCGACCTGCGGGGAGTCGTCGGGGATGAGCGGCGTTCGGCATTCGAGCGGCTTCTTGCCTTTACGAACCTTGCCCAGTTTCAGGGCCGTCTCGCGGGCGCCCTGTCAGGAGGCATGAAACAAAAGCTCGGGCTCGCCTGTGCGCTCGTGCGAACTCCGCGTCTCCTGCTTCTCGACGAGCCGAGCGCCGGGGTCGATCCCGTTTCGCGTCGCGAGCTTTGGCGCATGGTGCGAACACTCACGAGTGAGGGCATCGGTGTCGTCTGGAGCACCGCTTATCTCGACGAAGCCGAGCGCTGCGAGCAGGTGCTTCTGCTGAACGACGGCATGCTGATCTACTCAGGCCCGCCGTCTGAGCTTACCGAACGCATGGTCGGGCGAACCTTCCACATCCGCAACGCCGGTGGGCAACGACGCGCGGTTCTTGCCTCTGCCGTGACGAAGCCGTCCATCATCGACGGCGTCATCCAGGGCGCGAATGTACGCATCGTCATGGCAGCGGGCGTGGCTGCGCCGTCTGCTGAGAATTTCAGGGATGCCGCTCAAGTGGAGATCGTCCCCGTGCCGCCTCGTTTCGAGGATGCGTTTGTCGACCTGCTCGGCAGCGCCACGCCGGCCGTGTCCCGGCTCGCAGCGAGCGTGGATCGCGGGGTGCGGTCCGCGGGCGCCGTGGTCGAGGCAAAGGAGCTGACGCGTCGCTTCGGGTCGTTTACGGCGGCGGACCGGATCTCGTTCTCGATCAGCAAGGGCGAGATTTTCGGTCTCCTCGGTCCGAATGGCGCGGGGAAATCCACGACCTTCAAGATGCTGTGCGGTCTCTTGCGTCCGACCTCCGGCGTGGCGCGCGTCGCAGGCCTCGATGTCACCGTGCAGACGTCTGCGGCGCGGAACCGGCTCGGCTACATGGCGCAGAAATTCTCGCTCTACGGCGACCTGAGCGTTGCCCAGAACCTGGCGTTCTTTGCCGGGGTCTACGGCCTTGCCGGTGCACATCGCCAGCGCGCCGTCGACCGGGTGATGGAAGCGTTCGGGCTGAGGCAGTACCTCAACACGAATGCGGGGCTCCTTCCGGCCGGTTACAAGCAGCGGCTGGCTCTTTCCTGCGCGGTCATGCATGAGCCGCCGGTCCTGTTTCTCGACGAGCCGACGTCGGGCGTCGATCCGCTGACGCGCCGCGAATTCTGGGCTCATATCAACGCTCTCGTCGATGGAGGCGTCACCGTGCTGGTCACGACGCATTTTCTCGATGAGGCGGAATACTGCGATCGTATCGCACTCGTCTACCGCGGGCGCATCATCGCCACGGGCTCACCGGACGATCTCAAAGGTAGCGTGCGGACCCCGCTCCTGCCCGATCCGACGCTGGAAGACGCATTCATCGCGCTCGTCGAGGCCGACGACACCAAGGTTGCCGCATGAAGACCACCCGAGTCGCATCGGCGGATCGCGTCCGTCGCATCCTGGCTCTAATCCGCAAGGAATCGCGTCAAGTCGTGCGCGATCCGAGCACGATCATCATTGCCGTCATTCTGCCCCTGACGCTTCTTTTTCTTTTCGGCTATGGCGTCTCGTTCGACGCCCGGCGCATTCCAATCGGCCTCGTGGTCGAAGATGCCACGCCGGCGACCGGAAGCTTCACCGCATCGCTCACGAACTCCTCGCTCTTTTCGGTGCGCACGACGCGCGACCGGCGCGAGGTCGAGAACGACCTTATCACCGGTCGCATAGACGGGATCGTTGTGCTTGCGTCGAATTTCTCCACGCAGTTGGCGCGCGGAGATCGGGCGCCGATCCAGGTCCTCGTTGACGGCAGCGATCCGAACAAGGCGACTCTGGTGCGCAACTACATTCAAGGCGCCTGGGGCAACTGGCTCGCCCAAGAAGCGATCGTGCGCGGCGAGCGCTTTGCCCCCCCGATCTCCGTCGAGCAACGGGTCTGGTTCAACCCCGAGGTCGCGAGCCACCATTACCTCGTCCCTGGCTCCATCGCGATTATCCTGATGCTGATCGGCGCGCTGCTGACGGCGCTCGTCGTCGCGCGGGAATGGGAGCGGGGCACGATGGAGGCGCTGCTTGCGACGCCGGTTGGGATATTCGAGCTCCTGGTCGGCAAGCTTGTTCCGTATTTCGTACTCGGAATGCTCACCATGGCGCTGGCGACGGGCACAGCCCTGTTTCTCTTCGGCGTGCCATTTCGCGGGTCCTTTGCCGTGCTTGCGCTGATGTCGGCCGTCTTTCTCGTTACCGCGCTGGCGCAGGGCCTGCTGATCTCCACGCTGGCTCGCAATCAGCTTGTCGCCGCGCAGAGCACAATGATTTCGGCCTTCCTTCCGAGCTTTTTTCTATCGGGATTCGTATTTGAGATCGCCGGAATGCCTCTTCCCCTCCGCGTCATCTCGTATGCGGTCCCCGCGCGATACTTCGTCTCCGGTCTGCAAACGTTGTTTCTGGCAGGAGACGTATGGAGCGTTATCTGGACCAGTCTCCTCGGGATGTCGGTCATTGCCGCCGTATACATCGGTCTCACCGCTCTCAAGACCAAGACAAGGCTGGACTGAAGCATGCGCACAGCTCTCTGGTCTCTGATCGTCAAGGAGCTTCTGGCCAATTGGCGCGACCGTCGTAATCGCGTCATCCTTTTGATTGCGCCCATGATCCAAGTGCTGGTCTTCTCCTTCGCCGCGACGCAGGAGGTCAAGAATGTGCCCATCGCGGTGCTGGATCAGGATCGCAGCGTTCTCTCGCGCGAGCTGATTTCGCGATTCGAAGGCTCACCGCAATTTTCCGAGATCATACGCTTGGCGAATGTCGCCGAGATCGCACCCGCCATCGATTCCCGCGAAGCCTTGGCCGTGCTCCATATCGGTCAGGACTTCTCGCGCAGGCTTGCAGCCCGCCAGCCGGCTCAGATCCAGCTTCTGCTCGACGGCCGGCGATCAAATGCCGCCCAGGTAGTCCAGGGCTATGCCGTCGAAATCGTCGATCGGATGAATGCCGAAGTATCCGAATTGGGTGGGGTGCGCGATCCGCCGGGTCTCGTCGTGGCGCGCACCTGGTTCAACCCGAACTCGGATACGCTCTGGTCGACCGTGCCCGGCCTGTTCGCGATCCTGACGACAAGTGTCGCGATGATGGTATCCGCGCTATCCGTGGCTCGGGAACGAGAGCTGGGCTCCTTCGAGCAGCTTCTCGTGTCGCCGCTGGCATCCGTCGAGATCCTGGCAGGAAAGGCCGCATCGGCCCTGCTGATCGCCGTTGCCGAGACCTCGACGATCATGCTGATCGCCATGTATGTGCTTGGGGTGCCGATGGAGGGCTCCATGCTGCTGCTCTATGCGGCGATGCTCGTCTATCTTCTTTCCATCATCGGGATCGGGTTGTTCATATCGGCGCTCGCTTCGACCCAGCAGCAGGCCATCATCGGGTCATTCATGTTCCTTGCGCCGGCCATCCTTCTTTCCGGATACGCGACGCCCGTCTCCAATATGCCGGACTGGCTGCAGACGCTGACGCTCCTCAATCCCGTCAGGCACTTTGTCGTCATCGCCAAGGGTTCCTTCCTGAAGGATCTGCCGATCGACGTCATTGCCGCTCATCTCTGGCCGTTGGCGCTCATTGCGGCGGCAACACTCTCCGCTGCAACCTGGCTTTTCCGCTTCAAGACGGCATAGCCGTCTGATGGTTCGTGGTTCGAGCGTGATCGGCTCGTGTTCAAACGGTCGTCAAGGGCGGCTGCGGGGTGAGACCAGGTCATCCAGGATGGGACATTCCGGCCGGTCATCGCCTTTGCAGGAGGCAATGAGGCGGCCCAGCACGTCTATGATCGCGCGGTGTTCTTCCATGCGAGTGATGATCTGCTCCTGATGGCGAACGGCCATTTCGCGGACCTTGCGGCTCGACCGCTTCTTGTTGCGCCAGAGACCGAGCAGCAGATCGATCTGCTTGATTGGAAAGCCGAGGGTGCGGGCGCGCTTGATGAACCGCAACTCGTGCAGGTTCCGCTCGTCGAAGATCCGGTAACCATTCCCCTGCCTTCGAGAGGGGCTTAGCAACCCCGCACTCTCATAGTACCGGATGAGCTTGGCCGGGACGCCAGTGAGCCTCGCGGCATCGCCAATTTGAACCATAATATAAATCTCCGTTCAGCGCTTGACCTTCCAGCAGCTGGAACCTTTAGCGTTTCACAAGCTAATGCGTAGTGAGGGCCAAGGTGGGCAATTCGCTTATGATCCTACCCATTGTCATGGTGACGAGATTGCGAGTTCCCTCAACGTTGAGCCAGATCAACCGGAAAAGCCAAGCTCTAGTGCAGATTTTACTCAAGCACGCCCCCGCGCGATCGTCTGTCATCTGATAGATCTGCTGAACGGGTTTTCCTAAGGCTCGATTGGACGGAGAGTTTCATGACCGCAGCAATGCAATCGCCTTTGATCGACCCACCGGTCACCGCCCATGCGGGCGGCGCGTCGGCGAAGGCATCTTCGCCGCGTTCAACGACACCGTTGCGTCAGAGCGAACCAACGCGGAGCCAGAAGGAAGCCCACAACAACGTGCCTTCTGCTGCAACAACAGCACTGGAGATGGGGACCATTCCCTCTCCATTCGAGGTGCTTGATTACCAGCGCGACATCCTGGAGCGAACGATCCTTTTCTTCGACGTGCTGCGCCGACGCGCCAATAACATGCTTGAGCACGAGACAGCGGGGCTGCCGCCGCTGATCAACTTCAAGTACGAGATGCTGCGTGATGCACGCACGTTCGAGCGCCCGGCAAACTATGCCCTCTTGCGTATTACGGAAGTAGGTGACGATTGCTGGGACGATTGCGTCGATCCGGAAAAGCCTCCGGTCATTGTCCTCGATCCAAGGGCGGGGCATGGTCCTGGCATTGGTGGCTTCAAGCGCGACTCCGAGGTTGGCGTGGCCCTTCATACCGGCCACCCGGTTTATTTCGTCGTCTTTTTCCCCGAGCCTTCTCCGCACCAGACGCTTGCCGACGTGCTCGCCGCGCTGCGCCAATTTGTCGAGGCCGTGTCGGGTCGCCATGACGGCAAAGCGCCGGTGCTCTATGGCAATTGCCAGGCCGGTTGGGCAGCGACGCTTCTTTCAGCGCATTGCGAAGGTTTGACCGGGCCCGTGGTGCTCAATGGCTCGCCACTCTCTTATTGGGGGGGCGAGGCCCGCGCAAACCCAATGCGACTGGCAGGGGGCCTCGTCGGCGGCGCTTGGCTGACGCACTTCCTGGCCGATCTCAACCAAGACCGGTTTGATGGCGCCTGGCTTGTTCAGAATTTCGAGGCGCTCAAACCCGGCAACGCAGCTTGGGACAAGTACGCCAACCTCTTCACCAAGATTGACAGTGAAAGCGACCGCTTCCTTGACTTCGAGCGCTGGTGGAACGGCTTCTATCGCCTGAGCGGCGAGGAGATGGTCTCGATCGTCGAAGACTTGTTCGTCGGCAACAAGCTGGAGCAGGGCCAAGTCCGGGTCGACGACCATTGCACGATCGATCTTACGAGCATCAAGAACCCGCTCGTGATCTTTGCCTCATACGGCGACAACATCACGCCGCCGCATCAGGCGCTCGGATGGGTGCCCTCAGTCTACAAGACGACCGATGCCCTCAAGGCGGCGGGACAGCGCATCGTCTATCTGACCAATCCGCACGTTGGACATCTCGGCATCTTTGTCTCCGCCAGCGTGGCCCGTTTCGAGCATCGAGCGATCCTCGAGAGTCTCGGCGATATTGAGGCGCTCGAGCCTGGCCTCTATGAGATGAAGATCGAGAATCCCACCGGAGATCCAGATTGTGAGCGGGATCAGTACGCCGTGCGATTCGAGGCGCGCAATGTCGAGGACCTTCACTTCGACTATCCGCGCCGGGCGTTCGAGCGTGTGCGCGAGGTCTCCGAGTTCAACGAGACTCTCTATCGCACCTTCGTAAGCCCATGGGTGAAGGCCATCGCCAATCCCTGGCTCGCGCAGTCGACGCAGTGGCTCCATCCCATGCGTATGAGAACCTATCTCTGGTCGGAGCGTTTCACGCCCTGGATGGGAGCCTTCGCCGTGCTCGCAGACGCGGTGGCCAAGGATCGTCACGCCGTCCGGGACGATCATCCGCTGATGGCGCAGGAGCGAAAGCTGATCGCCGAGATTTCTGCCTTTTGGGAAACCGCACGCCGGCTTCGCGACGCAGCCCAAGAGCGAATGTTCACGAACATCTACGGTGAGTGACATGGCCTCTGTGTTGCGCGCGTTTCTAAAGCGGATCATCCAAAAGGGTACACTTGAAGTCGAGGCGGCTGACGGTGAGCGTTTCAGAATTGGCGATGGAACTGGTTCCCTCGTCGCGATCCGCTTTTCTGATCGAGCAGCGGAGCGCCAGCTCCTCCTCAATCCGGCCCTTGCTTTCGGCGAGCTCTTCACCGACAGCCGTATCGTCGTCACGCGAGGCTCAATCTACGACGTGCTCGAACTGGCGTCGTCGAATCTGACCGTGCACGAGCCGCCCGGGCTTGCAAAAGCGCTCACCACGTTCCGCACCGCGCTGAGGCGGATCGAGCAACGCAATGGCAGGCAGCGCGCAAAGCGCAACGTTGCGCATCACTATGATTTTGACGACCGGCTCTACGATCTCTTCCTTGACGCTGATCGGCAGTATTCTTGCGCGTATTTCGAGCAAACCGGTCAGAGCCTCGAAGACGCACAGCTCGCCAAGAAACGCCATATCGCCGCCAAGCTTCTCACGGAGCCGGGTCAGAGTGTTCTCGACATCGGTTGCGGCTGGGGCGGGCTCGCCCTCTACCTCGCCGAATTCTGCGATGCGGAGGTCATTGGAATCACGCTCTCTGAAGAGCAACTGAAGATCGCAAGACTGCGCGCGAAGCAGCGCAACCTAGCGACACGAGCGAAGTTCCGCCTGCAGGACTACCGGACCGTGCCGGAGCGGTTCGACCGAATCGTCTCCGTCGGCATGTTCGAGCATGTCGGTGTCGGTTACTACAATGCCTTTTTCGACAACGCGGCACGGCGTCTCGCCAACGATGGCGTTATGCTGCTGCATTCGATCGGACGGATGGACGGGCCTAGTTCCACCAATCCCTGGATTGCCAAGCACGTTTTTCCTGGGGGCTATATCCCCGCGCTCTCCGAGGTGCTTCCCGCAATAGAGCGCGCTGGTCTGGTTGTCACCGATATCGAAATTCTCCGCCTTCACTACGCAGAGACGTTGAGGGCGTGGCGGGGGCGCTTTCTCGCGCGGCGCGAGGACGCGAAGGCGCTCTATGGCGAACGCTTTTGCCGACTATGGGAATTCTATCTAGCGGCATCGGAGTGCAGTTTCCGGCACAGCGGTCTCATGGTCTTTCAGATTCAACTCGCGAGGCGTCAGGACGCCGTTCCTCTAACACGCAACTACGTCACCCAACGGGAGGCGGCGCTCAGGGCCAAGGATTGTAGTCAGGTCGCCGCAGAGTGAATGCTGGTCTCGGGGGAAACAACGCGGGATATGCACGGATCGATCGCAACCAATGACGAAGCTACCGACAATAGGAGACTGGATATGTCGAAGATCACGGTCGCAAACCAACAGGCGTCCCATGACAGCAAGGCCCACGGGTCTTGTTGTGGTGACGAACACGCCAAGGATCTCGGAACCGACCCGGCAGCGAGAACGCAATCCACTTTAGCGGGTGATCGCAGGCAGGAACACACACCTCAGTCGGGCCGCGGGTCGGGCTGCTGCGGTGGCAGTAGAAGGCATGGAGCTGCTGCAGCGCATCGGGCGCCGGAAGATGAGGCAGGCCATTGAGCCGGCTCCATCAAAAGCTATGAGGAATCGTCAATGACGGGGATTGAAGCTGGAGCCAGCAGTGCGCCCTTGCGGCGAGCCCTGCACGCCACAAATGGATTTCTCCTCAATCACGGTGCGCCTATCGTTTTTGCCGGACTGCTCTGGTACACGCTCTGGTGGGGGCATTCGCCGCAGCTCGAAACGGTGGATGCCGCGATGTGGCACGTCTCGTGGGTGGGCGTCATTGCACTGATTTACGTCGCGCTGCAGGCGCGCGCTGTGCTGGCCCAGCCGCGCGGTGGCGTTACGCACTCGATGATCGAAATCCTGGTCTCGCTCTTGCCTCTCTTTGTCGTGATCTATGCCTTTGTCGATTGGATGCGGGGACAGAGCGCTCTGTCGGTTTTTCAGGTCATCGTTATGGTGCAGTCGACGATGGCAACGCTAATCGATGTGATCATTTTCACTTGGTTTTCTCTCCGCTTAAGTCGTTTGTCGATCCAAACGATGGATCTGCACCATCGCTGAAGCGAAAGCCCCCTGGGACGCCGCCACTAACTTCTGAGCATACGCGGCCATGCGAATTGCAGCGAGAAGCACCATGCGGCGTTAGCCCGGCAGGGTCACGGTGACGCTGAGCCCGCCATCTTTCCGGTTTGAAAGCACCAGTTCCCCGCCGTGGGACTTGATGATGGAATGGGCGACAGTGAGCCCCAGTCCAACGCCTCCCGTTTCCCGGTTGCGGGAGTCGTCAATTCTATAGAACGGGCGCAGCACAGCCTCATTTTCAGAGTCCGGAATTCCGGGTCCATCGTCATCGATCGACACGACGGCTCCGCCAGGCTTCGGACGCAGCGTCACTCTCGCGCATCCCCCATATTTCACCGCATTCTCGGTGAGGTTCCAGAATGCCCTTTTCAGCGCAAGATGCCGGCCGCGGACGACAACAGGCGCCGGCTCCACGAGCGTGACGTCGTGACCGAGATCGGTGAGGTCGGTCGTGATGGTTTCGAGCAGCGAGCCGAGATCGATCGGCTTTTTCTCCTCGCTGAGCTGATCGCCCCGGAGAAACGCCAAGGTGCTGTCGAGCATGGCTTCCATGTCGGTGAGATCGGCTGCTATGGCGCGGACAAGCTCGTGATCCGAAATCTCCTCGCTGCGCAGGCGCATGCGTGTGATGGGAGTCTTCAAGTCGTGTGAGATGGCCGCGAGTGTCTGCGTTCGGTCATCAACTAGACGCCTGACGCGCCGTTGCATGTCATTGAACGCAATGCTGAGCGCTTTCACCTCGCTCGGTCCTGCCTCTTTGATCGGGGATGTGCCGGCATTCGGATCAAGCCCATTGGCGGCGTCGGCCAGAGATCGGAGCGACCGGGTGAGCTGCCGAATAAAAAAGGCAGCGACGGCGAGAACACCGAGGACCATCATGGTTGTGGACAGAGCAATCTGCATGAGGCCTGTCCGCGGCTCGATGTTGCGCGTCGCGGTGACCTCGACCCAGCTTCCATCATCAAGCTGCATAGAGACGAGGAGGAACCGCGTGGCGGACGCGTGCTCGGGCAGGGGCGCGGCTGCCGCTGTGGCGATGTCGTTCTCCGCGAGCTCCGGTGCGGCGGCAATCAGCTTCTCCTTGAGAGGCAATGTCTCGGGGGAGATACCGGTTCGTGTGGGCGGGGACTTTCCTCCGCTCCAGTGGATCTCAAGCGGGCCGCCGGAGAGAGCGTGCGCCAACTCCTCCCGTCGGTCTGGTGCTACGCGCGCAATCGCTCGCTTTACAGAAGCGAGCCGTTCCGCAAGGCGTCGATCGTTCGTGATGTCGAGCTCAGCTTTCAGTGCCAGATGATAGAGACCGATACTCCCCAAGTGCAGAACAATGATGCTGGCAAAAAGAAGCGTGAGAAAACGTCCCGCGATCGAACGCGGCAAGAGCCTCATGACCACGTGACCGTCGGTAAGAACATGTAGCCGGCTCCCCGCACCGTCTTGATCATGGCGTGGTCGTCGTCACCGGGGGCAATCTTGCGCCTCAGGCGGCTGATCTGGACGTCGATGCTGCGATCGAACCCAGTGGCAATACGGTTGCGCGCGGCGTCGAGCAAGTGCTCGCGGGACAGTACCTTCTGCGGCTGCTCGACGAACGCCAGCAAGAGATCATACTCGCCAGTGCTAAGATCGACCAGAATGCCTTCTGGATTGGTCAGCTCACGCTTCAGGGTATCAAGGAGCCAACCCTGAAACTTGTATTCCCGCACAGCGGTTCGAGTGCGTGCGCCTGTGTCGCCCCCTATCCGGCGCAGCACCGCGTTGAGGCGGGCGAGCAATTCGCGCGGGCTGAAGGGCTTGGTCACGTAATCGTCGGCACCGATCTCCAGGCCGACAATCCTGTCGGCTTCGTCGGCCTTCGCGGTCAGCATGATTATCGGCACCATCGAAGTCCTGCGAATCTCACGACAAAGATCGAGGCCGGACGTGCCGGGCAGCATGAGATCGAGGATGATCAGGTCTATCGGAATCGAGGACAAGGCGTGGCGCGTCTCCGGTGCGCTGCGGACTGTCGTCACGCGAAGGCCATTTGCACGCAGAAACTTCGCGACCAGCTGGCGCAGCTCTGCGTCGTCGTCAACGAGCAGAACATGGTGTTCCGTCGGCGCTTCGGGCAGTCGATTGCCGGGGTCGCTTTTCACGATATCAGTGTCGCCATTGGCGTTCATGGCACGGATCTCGTCGATCGCACATCGGTGGATGGAACCTGCGTGCGCCGGTAACGCCTCGTCCGCTGCCGGCTTCTGCCATTGTCTTACTTCACCTTCTCGACTTTCGTTACGGTAATCTGACCATTGATCTTCTCTGCGTGGAAGCGAACTTTGTCACCTGGCTTTACGTCACCCACGTTAACACCGTCGCCTGCTTTGAAGACCATGGTCATGGCGTCCATATCGAGATTCGGTATGGCGTCGTGCTTAATGGTCAACTTGCCTGTATCCGGATTGACTTTCGTGACTTGGCCGTTGACCAGTACTCCACCTTCGTCGGCCAGCACCTGAAGCGGAGATGCAATCACCAAGGTTGCGACGACCAATGCTCTGAGCAATTTCATCATCTCTAAGAACTCTCCTCCGTCTAGGGCTTCACAACCACGGTGCCGTGCATTCCTGCTTCATAGTGTCCTGGGATGAGGCAAGCGAATTCGAAAGTCCCCTCGTTTTCAAACTTCCAAAGGATCTCTGAAACCTTGCCGGGTTCGAGCCGTACTCCGTTGGGATCGTCGTGCTCCATTTCGGGGTTTTTCTGCATCTCGATCTTGTGCCTGGCGTTACGCTCGATGGAGTCGAGCATGAACTCATGTCCAAGCTCACCGGCATTCGTGATCCTGAATCGGATCTGTTCGCCCTTCTTCACCTCGACGCGGTCGACGCTGTAGCTCATCGTTCCGCTTCCTTCGATCATGTTCAGCTCGATCGTGCGCGCCGGTTTGCTGGGATCGCCGGGCTCGCCGGCAACAAAGGAGCCATGCGACCAAACAGACGTGGGGGTCAGTAGGATCGCCGTAAGAACGCCAAGGGAAGAGAATCGAAGCATGTGTTCTCCTGTCAGTGATGGTCGTGGTCGCCCTTGCGTCCGGGCTTGACGACGTTCAATTCGATCTCGCCTTGGCTATCCTTGAGGGGTTCGCCAGGGGCGTTCGGCACATCCGTTGGGGAAGCACCCTTCCACTCGTAGGCAACCGTCCCTTCGGGATGCTTGTACCAGCCGGGGTCCTTGTAATCGCCCGCCTGAAGCCCCTCCCGGACCTTTACGACCGACAGCATGCCGCCCATTTCGATGGGCCCGAACTGACCGAAGCCGGTCATCATCGGCAGCGTGTTGTCTGGCAGGGGCATTTCCATCTCGCCCATGTCGGCCATGCCGGCCGTACCCATCGGCATGTAGTCTGGCGCGACAGATTTGATGTTTGCCGCGATGTCGCGCTTCTCGACGCCAATGTAATTGCGCAGATCGTGCCCCATCGCGTTCATGGTGTGGTGGGACTTGTGACAATGAATCGCCCAGTCGCCTGGCTCGTCCGCTACGAAATCGAAGGCCCGCATCTGGCCGACGGCGCAGTCGATGGTGACTTCGGGCCATGCGGCTTCCTCGGGAACCCAGCCGCCATCCGTGCACGACACCTTGAAGTCATAGCCGTGCATATGGATCGGATGATTGGTCATGGTGAGGTTGCCGAAGCGTATGCGGACCTTATCTCCCTTGGCGCAGACGAAATTGTCGATGCCAGGGAAGACGCGGCTGTTCCACGTCCACATGTTGAATTCGGTCATCTCCGCGACGCGCGGCATATAGGCGCCCGGCTCGATGTCGTATGCCGCCAGCAGGAAGACGAAGTCCCGGTCGACGCGACGGAAGGCGGGGTCTTTCGGATGCACGACGAAGAAGCCCATCATGCCCATGGCCATCTGCACCATTTCGTCCGCATGCGGGTGGTACATGAAGGTGCCGCTCTTCTTGAGCTCGAACTCGTAGACGAACGTCTGTCCCGGTTTGATGTGCGGCTGAACAAGACCTCCGACGCCATCCATCCCGCTCGGGAGCAATATGCCGTGCCAGTGGACGGTTGTGTGCTCGGGGAGCTTGTTGGTCACGAAGATGCGAACCTTGTCGCCTTCGACGGCCTCGATCGTCGGGCCGGGCGACTGGCCGTTGTAGCCCCACAGATGCGCCCTCATGCCCGGCGAGATCTCGCGGACGACCGGTTCGGCGAGGAGATGGAACTCCTTCCAATCCCCGTTCATCCGCCATGGCAACGTCCATCCATTGAGCGTCACGACCGGCTGATAATCCGGGCCTGACGTCGGGACGAGAGGCGGCTGCATCAGGGGCGAAGACTGGGTTGGCGCTTCGGGGATCGCCGCCGCGGCCGCACGCCCGCTCACCGCAGCAGCGCCGACAAGCGCCAGCCCGGAGGTCCTGAGAAATCTCCGGCGAGACACGTCATGATCATTGGCGTTCATCGTCAATTTCTCCCGAGGCTAGTGCCCGCCCCCGCTTCCGGCCGCCGACGCAACAGCCCGGCTGCTCTCTCCGGCGCCGTCCGAGACGCCGCCGCCAACAACGGCGACATGCAGATCCGTCGCCGCCAGCCAGAAGTCGCGTTTGGCCTCGATCGCCGCGATATTGCTGGCAATGCGTTCGCGCGCATCAATCAGGATTTGCGACAGGTCGAACAGCATGCCGTTGTAGTGGAGGAGCGTCTCCTCGGAGATGATCTTCCGGAGCGGCAGAACCTCCTTCTGATAGTGCATGGCGATGTCGTAGGTGCCGCGATAGCTGGTGTAGGCTTGGCGCACCTCCGAGCGGACATTGACGGCCTTTTCGGCCAGGCGATGCGCCGCTTGCATGTAGCGCTCCTCGGCTTCGCGCGTTCGGGCTTTGCCGAAGTCGTAGAGCGGAATCTGGAATTCGACCTCAATGCCGCGCCACTTGGCTTTATCCTTGTCGATACCGCCGTCGGCGGCGTCTTCGTACTTGCGCTCGAACTTGGACATCCCGCGCAGCTCGAGCACGTTCACGAGGCGGGTTGCGTGGGTGAGGCCGTAGGATTTTGCCAGGAGGTCGAGATCCATCCGCGCGATTTCGAGATCGATGCGCTTGCTCACCGCCTCCGCCTCGATCTCGCCTGCGCTTCGAATCGACGGCAGCGGCTTGAGCTTGCCCGGCAGGCGATAATTGATATCCCCTCCCCACAGGCCCATGAGGCGGGTCAGCCGTTCACGATCCGACGCGTTGCGCAGCCGTGCTGCCGCCAGTTGCGCACCGAGTTCTGCATAGAACGCGTGCTCCCGTGCCTGGCCAATCTTGTTCAGAGCCCCGGTCTCGCCGAGCTTCTTGGCAAGCTCGGATGATGTTTCCGCGGTTCTTTTAGCCTCATCCAGAAACGCCACGGCCTGGGCCGATGCGACGGCTCTGTGGTAGGCCCGGCGGGTATCAGCGGCTAGCCTCAGTACGGTTTCCGCTGCTTCCAACTGGGCCTGCTCAAAGCGCCCCTCGGCCAACTCCCGGCGCCTCGGCAAGGTCAGGAGACCCAGGACGTTGACAAGAACCTGTCGTTCGATCTCGAGCTCACCCGAGGTGACAAGACGTGCCAACGACAACGTTGGGCTTGGCGGCAGGCTGTCACTGACTTTCTGCGCCTCCATCGCACCGAGCTCGGCGAAAGCGGCTTGCAGACCGGAATTGTTCAACAGAGCGATCTGAACTGACGCTTCCGCATCCAATGTCTGTGAGAGCAGCGTGCGAACGCGCTCGTGCGCAGCGCGCGCTTCATCCTCTGTCGAGATGCGCGTAACGTCCTTGGCGAGCACATCTGAAGAAATCACCTGGACGGTGAACATCCCACCGTCAGGAGAGAAATTCGCACAGCCCGCCAGAGAACTTATTGCAGCCGCTGCGATCATTGCTGCTCGTTTTTGCACTCGCCTACTTCCCCCGGTGTTGGCAATTGCAGCGCCCCCGCACTGCACCCCCGTCTGCGTTCGATGCAGTGCGCACCTAGTGCTGGTGTTCCTTTGTCGAACCGGCGCTCGGACTCACACGTTTGTTCACGTCTCCCCACGGGAGTGGGTCAACGGGCCGATACGATTTGAGCCCTTGGGTTGTTGGCTGGTAGCCAAGGCGGGAACTTGCTGAACCAGGATCCGAAGGGTCTCTGCCGGCATAGGGGTTAGGAAGAACGCGGTCCCGCCAGGGCCACTCATGCGCCTGAGCCGGAACGACGAGAAAGGAGACTGCCATCAGGCCGGCGACAAGTCCCGCCGGCGCCAAGCCCGCTCTTCCCTGCATTCTTCTCAGCATTGGACTAAGACTCTCCGAGTCGCGTTGCAACAGAAGCTAACCAGCTCCGCCCGTTCCTAACGTTTCTCGATTGTTACAAATTATTTCGCGGGTCGGCGCACTTGCGAACGCGCCCTTGAGAGGGCGTTCGCGGCGCGAGGCTAAGCGTCCAATTCAAAACCACTGGCGGCGCGTGTTCCGTTGTCTCAGCCGGCTCACCAGCGCGCCGAGTGGGCCTCTACCGGCTGAGCCGGGGGTTGCGCGAATATCACGTGGAGGATGTAGACGGACGCCAACGCCCCTCCGAAGCAGAAAACGGAGATGTATGCGTAGCGGAAAAAAAGGAACACAACGACCACCACGACGGAAATGAGGAGGCCGAATATCTGGGCATTTCGATCGGATGACGTAGCCAGGGGAGCGATGATAACAAAAAGGTAGACCGCATAGGTTAGTTCTCGCTGCATTATGAAATCGAACAACACGGTTCCTTGATAGGCGATGGCATGAGGAAGAAAAGTCGTCACCAGCCAGCCGTCGTGGGCGAAGTACGGAAAATATTGCATTGCCCCGACCATCCCGCCCAGGATGGCGAAAAATAGGTAGATGTAGCGCCGCTTGCATGGCTCCATGAAGTAAGTCATGAGCGGGACCCACACCGGCCACGCCAGCCAAGAAAAGAACATGTAGGCTAGGGAAAACCGCTCGATCCACGCGTCGTTACGCAGGCTGCCCGCCGTCCAGACAAACCCCTCAAAGAGCTGTTGGAGGCCAAAGAGCACCGGCAGGGCTGCGAATGCCAAGTAGCTAGGATTGGTGCGATAAGCTCGGTGGACCCCAATCACTCCAGCAGGTATGAGGGCGGCAGCAGCCGTCAAACTGGCTTCAGCAGAAAAACACATCGAGCTGCTGTCCCTCCAATTCATCTTCCACCCAAGCTCGCCAAGTCACCTGAGCAACCTTCCGTATCGCTGGGAACGACGCGGTTGTCTACAGTGTCTCAGGCAGGATATGGAAGATGAACTGGCCGCTAGACAGCTCGTGCACTGAGCGATGGAATAAATCCAGGCACTGCCGCCGCGTAACTCTCGTAGGCCGTTCCAAACGTCGCTGCAGCCTCGCGCTCCTCCTCGCGAGCCAGGCGGACGTACATCCAGACCAGGACCGGAAACATGGCGAGCGTGAGCAGGGTCGGCCATTGGAGGAGAAAGCCGAACATGACCAGGATGAAGCCCACATACTGGGGGTGCCGCACATAGGCATAGGGACCTGTGACCGCCAGCTCACCCTTTCGCTGAGCCTGATACAGCACCTGCCATGCGGCCGATATCAGAAGAAACCCTCCACCGATGAACACGAAGCTGAGGAGATGAAACGGCCCAAAGTGCGGATTCGCCTTCCAGCCGAAGAGCATCTCCAGGAGATGACCCGCGTCGTGCGAGAGCCAGTCAATACTCGGGTACTGACTCTGGAGCCAACCGGACAGGAAATAGATCGTGAGCGGAAACCCGTACATCTCCGTGAACAAGGCGACTAAGAAAGCGCTGAAGGCCCCGAACGAGCGCCAATCGCGTGCCGTCTGCGGCTTAAAAAAGCTGAACGCGAAAGCGATAAAGACGACGGAATTGATGAGAACAAGTCCCCAAAGTCCATAGGCCGGCGCACTCTCGCTCATGACCGTTCACCCTTCTTGTCGGACCGATGCCCGCCATGAAGTCCGTGGGAGTCGTGTCCGCCGAAGATGTGCAGGAGCGGGCACGCAAAGATGAAGAGGAAGGGGAGGACACCAAGAAAGTGCGCCCGGTGCTCGCTCCAAAGCAGAACTGCCGCCATAGCGGCAAAAGCGAGAAACACAAGAAACGCGCGCGACCTCCAGAAGCTTCGTTGCGCGGTGGCGGCCTGTCCGTCATTATTTTGATTGTGCGGATGCATGAAACTCCTCATTTCAACGATGGGTTCATCAGTGAAGCACCATTCCGCCGACATGGAAGCCCGCGTCAGCATGCACGATCTCGCCTGTGATCGACGCTGCGTAGTCGCTTGCCAGAACGACCGCGACGCGTCCTACCTCGCAAGCGTCGACGGTGCGCCTTAGCGGGGCCTTGGCTGCAGCGTCCGCGAGCAGCTCGTCGAAATGTGCTATGCCAGACGCCGCCCGCGTCTTGATCGGCCCTGCCGAAATGGCGTTGACGCGAATATGTTGCTGTCCGAGCTCGTGCGCGAGATAGCGGACGGAGGCCTCGAGCGCCGCCTTGACCGGCCCCATGACATTGTAATGGTCGACGACCTTCTCGGCGCCGTAGTAACTCAAGGTGATGAGGCTGCCGCCATCGATCATCAAGGGCTCGGCAAGGCGCGCCATGCAAATGAAGGAGTGGCACGAGATCGACATCGATTCGGAGAAACCTTCGGCTGAGCTGTCCGTCAGCCGTCCGTGAAGATCCTCCTTGCGCGCCCAGGCGATGGCGTGAAAACCGATATCCAGCTTTCCCCATTTGGCTTTGATGGCCTCGAAGACAGCTTCGAGCTGGCCGGGTACGGAGACATCGCACGGCAGGAGAAGTTCCGCGCCGAGCTCCTCGGCCAGAGGCGCGACATGGGGTTTGGCCTTGTCGTTCAGATACGTCATGGCAAGGTCGGCGCCCGCCTGGCGAAAATGCTTGGCTGCCCACCAAGCGAGGCTGTCGGCATTTGCGACGCCGATGACCAAAGCCTTCCGGCCTCTCAGATCGAGGAGTTCCACGTCGCGTTGCTCCGGAATTGCGGTTGAAAGCATAAGACGCCGCGTTGCACTCACATCATGCAACCCATTCCGGTGAGGAGCTTGTTGGCCGCCTTTTTCTGGTTGTCGTCGAGCGCCGCGTACAGATTGGACAACGCGGGCTTTACCTCCTTCAGCGCCGCAACCCGTCGTTCCATCATGATCAAATGCCCATCAAGCCGCTGGACCGGGGACTGTGCGCCCATCGTTTTCATCATCATCTCGTGGGCTCCCTGCATGGTCTCAAGATCTTTCTTGATCGCCGTCGCATAGGCACTCCACACCTTGTTCTGGGCATTCGTGATGGCAAGCTCAGATTTGAGAGAGGCAACACGGTCTTCGATCCCGGGTGTCGCGTCTGCGCCGGCCATCATGCCCATCATGGGGCAGCCGTCCTTCATCTCCATGCCGCCCTGCATCATGCGGCCCATCATGTCCCCTCCCATCATGCCGCCTTTCTGCGTCCCGGAGTGGCCCGCACCCTTGTCGACCGGCGCCGGCTCGGCCTGCGCGTCACTTCCGGTCGAGCCTTGACGATGGTGCTGCTCATGCTCTTGCGCTGTTTGCGCAAACGCTGCGCTCGGAACGATGGTGACGACTCCGAACATTGCTGTCGCAATCGAGAGGAAACGGGTCAGGCTGGTCATTTTGTTCTCTCCATCATGCGCCGCGCAGGCAGACTTTCTTGCCTGTCTTGCGCGTCTTGATCGGCTGTTGGGCAAAGCTCGCTGAAAGGTCAATCGTCGGCCTTCGCCCGATTTGTTGACTTTCTAGCAGCGCGAACCCGCAAATGGTTGATCATCCTCAACACGCAACAATTTGTAACAGTTAAGAAACGTCGCGATACAGACCCGAGCCTTAATGTGGGACCAGCATACGAGGGACATTCAGATCGGAGAGCCAACCGGCGCTTGAGCGGTTCCGGCCGGGTACTCGTCATGTGTTTTTCATTTCATCGCCAGTCGTGCATCCGCTTCAGTTGCGGCCAGAGTGGAGCCGAGAGTGATGCTCGCGCTGCAAGAATACTTCAGGATGCTCGTGCATATGAACCTGCAAACGTCTGAAGCTACGCCGCTGATCAACTCCGCCGACTTCGGGATAAATGTTATCCCGTATGATCGAGCGCCTGTCGCCCGAAGGGAGCGCAGCCATCCCATCGCGCGCGGCAACAGCAACACAACGTCTGACAACGAGCCAGCTGCGGTCTCGATTGCGCGCGTGCCGAGCCAACGGAGTCGTCTCTCGATACCGTCGAGCGTCACCCGTACGGTGCGGTTCGTCTCCGTCGGTTGCCGTCAATCCGTTCATCGCAGCGCAAGTGCTGATTACCCTCAACCTCTCTTAGGTGTATCTCAATGAACACGGATCACGGTCACCATACTCATCACGAGCACCACGCCGGTAATGGTCAGCAAAGCGCTTCCAAGGACCAAACTGTTGTCGTCACTCCCGGCGGTTCCAGTCATGCGGGACACGGTGGTCATGATCATGCCGCCATGGTCGCCGATTTCCGACGCCGATTCTGGGTCACGCTGGTCCTGACGCCGCCTGTCCTGCTGCTCTCGCCGATGATCCAGCATTGGCTGGGCATTGCCGACGCGCTGGCTTTCCCCGGGGACGGGCTTGTCCTCTTCGCACTCTCGACCGTCGCCTACGTCTATGGCGGATGGCCCTTCCTTACTGGCTTTACGTCCGAGCTGCGCAAGAGGCAGCCCGGAATGATGACTCTGATAGCGCTCGCGATCTCGGCGGCCTATTTCTTCTCGGCCGCGACAACATTCGGCTTCCCCGGGGAATCCTTCTATTGGGAATTGGTGACGCTGATCGCCATCATGCTCCTCGGTCATTGGATCGAGATGCGGTCCGTCATGGGTGCGTCGCGGGCGCTCGAGGAACTGGTGCGGCTGCTTCCGGATAGTGCCACGAAAATTGACGCCGACGGTACGACACACGAGATCCCCATCTCCGCATTGCAGCCGGGCGACCGGGTACTCATCCGACCGGGCGCCAAAGTTCCCGTCGACGGCAGCATCGTCGAGGGATCCTCCGGCTTCAACGAGGCGATGCTGACGGGCGAATCCCGTCCCGTCTCGAAAACCGTGGGTGCCACCGCGATCGGCGGTGCGATCAACGGTGCCAACGCCGTGACCATCGAGGTGACTGCCACTGGTGACGCGACCTATCTCGCCCAGGTTATCGACCTAGTGAAGAAGGCGCAGGCCACAAGGTCGCGAACGCAGGACATCGCCAACCGTGCGGCCTCCTGGCTAACCTACATCGCACTGACCGTCGGCTTCGGCACGCTCGTCGCCTGGCTTTTTCTTGGCGAGTCACTCGAATTCGCCTTGGAGCGGATGGTGACGGTGATGGTCGTTGCCTGTCCACATGCGCTTGGCCTTGCAGTACCGCTCGTGGTCGCCGTCAGCACGTCGCTGAGCGCCGGCAACGGGCTTCTGATCCGCGACCGCGCCGCATTCGAGCGCGCGCGCAATCTCAACGCCGCGGTGTTCGACAAGACTGGCACGCTGACTGAGGGTCGCTTTGGGGTAAGCGACATTGTGCTGCTCGCCGGCGAAGACGAGAATGAGGAGCTCGCATTTGCCGCCGCCGCCGAGAGCCAGTCTGAGCATCCGATCGCCCATGGCATTGTCGCCGAGGCCAAGGACCGGAATTTGCGTGTCCGGAAGGCCAGCGATGTTCGCAATATCACCGGTGAGGGAATCGTCGCCAAGGTGGACGGCCAAGATATCCGTATCGTCAGCCCCGGCCATCTTGCCCGTCTCGGAAAGGAGGTCGCCAGCGCGCGTCTCAAGCAGTTGGAGGGGCAGGGAAAGACCGTCGTCGTTCTGGTCCGCGACGGAGAGCCACGCGCCCTGTTTGCATTGGCCGACATCGTCAGGCCGGAATCGAAGGAGGCCATCGCCGAGCTGAGGAGGCTCGGCGTCAATGCCGTCATGCTGACCGGCGATGCAAAGGGAGTTGCTCAGGCGGTCTCTGAGGAATTGGGCATCAGCGAATATTTTGCCGAGGTGCTACCGGATCAGAAGTCGGAGAAAATTAAGGAGTTGCAGGCGCGCGGACTTCAGGTCGCCATGGTCGGAGACGGCGTGAATGATGCACCCGCGCTTGTCGTGGCTGATCTCGGGATCGCCATCGGCGCTGGCACCGACGTTGCCGTGGAATCGGCCGACGTGGTCCTGGTCCGAAGCGATCCACGCGATGTAGCCGCGATCCTCGGTCTGTCACGTGCGACCTACCGCAAGATGGTGCAGAACCTGATCTGGGCCACCGGATACAACGCAATTGCCATCCCGATGGCGGCAGGCATTACTTTCGGGACGGGGTTTCTGATGACGCCTGCCGTTGCTGCTGTCTTCATGTCGGCCAGCACGGTCATTGTCGCGATCAACGCCCAGCTGCTGCGCTTCTACCGGCGCCAAGCATGAGCAAATTCTGGCGGAGCGAGTAAGCAGCCATGCAAGTGATCCTTCCTGTCCCCGGGACATGCCTCATCGGTTGACCGCGAATACGGCGGCCGCGCTGAACCACACTGGCGCCGCACATATCGATGGCGCCCGCGGCTGAGGCATGGGCATTTACTTTCATTTCGTGGAACTAGCGGAGAGAATGCACCTATGGCGCCGCTCCTTAAACCTGAGGAATGTAGCTTGCTGTTCATTGATCCAGTTCGCCGCAACATCGAACGCAGCAATATTGATGACAACAGTCAGTACTTTCTTATTGGCCGCTACGCTTTGTTTCAACAGGCTGCGAGAGTTCTCGACGTGCCAGAATTTTTTTTGATCGATGGCAATCCGACAAGCGAGCAAGACTGGATAGTACAACCAAATGAGCGGTCGAGATATCGCGTTCATGTGGCCAGCTACGCCGGATCATTGTGGTCCACCAGCGGGCTTGGCGCTGCTCTTGCCAAAGAGGACAGGGCCTGTCTTGTGCTCTGCGGGTTCTGGCTCGATGGTAATATTACGTTTGTGGCACTCAATGCGCTTGCCGATGGATTCGATGTCTATGTGCTCATGGATGCTTGTTTGACCTGTGACAAGCAAGCACAGAGCCCCGCCGTCGATCGGCTTTTGCAGGCGGGTGTCGTTCCCTTGACGACTATGCAGATGGTGCGCGAATGGGCTGAATGCACAGCAGATGAAACGCGACGCTCTTTGTTGCTCGATCTGTTGACATCCACCTGAGAGCCAAATCGTTCGCCAGCGTCCAAAAAAACTTTCACCTTCACCCTCCTGCCCTCAAGGTACGAGGGTTTCTCTTTCATTCACGATGAATGAATGAGGACAAGGACAGCATAAAGGACGTGGCAATAAGCTGAAGACGTATTGCGGGGCAGGCGGTCGTGTACCTTAGCGTTGCGATCATCTCTGAATCAGGTTTCAACCGATGAAGAGGGGTGCGGCCTCTCTCCAAGGGGCGAGCTGTGCCGGCTCGATGTCTCGGGATGAATTCCAAGGCAAGGAAGAGGTTCTATGTCGGCCCGGCCTGGCCACCTCACGTCAGCGCGTACGAATATGCTCGTACTTTGCCGAGGACAGGATGGGGATGGGAGTTCTTGCGCCGCAATCCGATCTATCAGCGCGACTACAAACTCTGCAGAGCCGGATGCCCGTCATTCTGTTGGCATAAGACCGGGATTGCCCTGTGTCGGTTGAGGCGTCGCTCGTGCCGAGCCGAAGCGTGGGGCTTGTGCTCCTTTCGCCGATCCTCAAAAGCCTGCCCCTCAATGTCACGTATTTTGGTCTCCTAGTACTGTGGCGCTTTCCCTGCAGGGAAGTGCCGAGCGCCAGCGTGATCCTTGCACTGCAGACGATCTAAGCCTCGAGCTTCACAAGACTGCAAAGCAGCTCCTGATCGATGCCAAAGGTCTACAGCATCTCCTTTTCGAGAAAGACACGTCAGCCCTTCCGATTGCGCTCGATGGATGTTCCGTCTTGATCGGTGCGGTCCGCGTCACGTTCCGGGTGCCAGGTCTTGCTCAGCTTGATCGCGCGCGGGGCTCTCTTGCAGCGTTGAGTGCTCTTCTTTGTCCGGGAGATGCGCCCGTGTCAGTTGTTCAGCGGTGGACGGCAACAAGTCTGCAGATGCGCGATGCCCTCATTGCTCTCGACGGTCACTGTGTCGGCGCAACATATCGTGATATTTCGGAGGTTATTTTTGGATCAAAGCGTACGCAAGAGGCGTGGCGGAGTTCAAGCACAGCGCTGAAGGATCGCATTCGCCGTGCGCTGAAGCGCGGCTTATGGCTCTCTGGCGGAGGCTATCGTCAGCTTCTGTGATGGGTGGTGTTCGCTGTTAGTTTCGCTTCGATACTGCTCGCCAACGTTGCGCGCGTGCCGAACCGGGAACGGAAATCGTCCGGTAGCGAAACCACCTTCTCGGAGGATTTTTTTGCTCCGGCTGACATTGAGGCAGGCATCACCGCGATGGCCGACGACGTTTAAGCGTGGTGCGAGAAGCCGGGCATCTATGGGCACATGGTCACGGTGAAGGTTGCGTAGAACAACTACTTCGGTGCAGCCAAAACAGGTTCGCTAAAAGCGAGTAGCCGCAGCGCATTAAATACGACGAGCAACGTGGATCCTTCGTGCAGAGCCACCGCAGGACAGCGAACTCCTCCTGCTGGCAGATAATCCTGCGAGCTCCGACTGCCGCTGTTAGCCCGCTGTATGCTAGGCATGTCGTCGGAACCTCCATCCTGGTTTTGCTTGTCCGATAAACCTGAACCCTTGGCTGGACTGACATTCTCTAATTGGTTAGACAAGATAAACATTCGCCTCCGGCGACGTCAGTTCGCGAGGCGACGTCCGAGGTTAGATGACGTCATCGCGGGTTTAACGATGAGCAGCTTGCAGGGACTCAGTGAAGTCTGGGCGGACCTGCCCTCGATCTCGTGATCTCGGGCGGTCGGGCTCTATCGCGCGGCTTCGATCAGCCGCGCGACCGAGCCGCCGGCAAAGGGGAACCGGCGTCTCGGCACATGCGTGTAACGATCCCTTCCGCGGAGCCCGTGGCACGCTCCTGCCCCAAGTTCCGAACAACGCATCTGTTGCGAGCCCTCGGTCCCGTGCTTCTCGGGCGGCGCCTCAGCCACCAAGACCATGACGCGGAAAAGCGTCTCGATCGGCGCGCAGTTCAGCTCCGCATCGCTGTCGGGAGAGTAGATGTGCTGCGGCCACCTCCGCTGAGATCCCACCCGTCGCGAACCGAACGCCAGGCCGCCACTCCTCCCGTCGTGACCGGAGGCCCTTTCCCCGCCAAGCTTTGTGCGACGATGTGGCAGGCGTCGCCTTAGCGGCAACCCGCGCTGCGCGCGGG
>ERZ869909.551-NODE-551-length-41819-cov-7.021968_pt1 | contig 41819 bp, 26 predicted proteins | sample MGYA00520892_ERZ869909 | MGnify/ENA primary metagenome ERZ869909 (study PRJEB32215, sample SAMEA104723947) | bioreactor metagenome | biome: bioreactor; feature: anaerobic bioreactor; material: water | place: China | collected 2015-03-12 ... | reverse complement strand
GCGTGCGCCTGCCCTTCTACCGCGACGCCGACGGTGACGGCTTCGGCGACCCAGACGACGTGGTCTGGGCCTGCAGCCCACCGGAGGGCTACGTCGACAACGACGAGGACTGCGACGACACGGACGCCGACGTCCACCCGGACGCCGTCGAGGTCTGTGACGGCTTCGACAACAACTGCGACGGGGTCACCGATGGGCCAGGCTCGGTCGGCGAACGGAACTGGTGGCCCGATGTCGACGGCGACACCTGGGGAGACCGCAACGCCACCCCGATCTTCGCGTGCACGGGCCCTCCCGGTTGGGTCGACCGCGGTGGCGACTGCAACGACAACAACCCCAACATTCACCCCGGGGCCGTCGAGGTCTGCGACGGCGTCGACAACAACTGCAACGACCAGATCGACGAAGGGGTGACCACCCGCTTCTACCGCGACGCGGACGGCGACGGACTGGGTGACCCCAACAACTTCGTTGACGCCTGCACCCGCCCCCCCGGCTACGTCACCAACGCAAACGACTGCAACGACAACGATCCCAGCATCGGCGCCCAGATCTGGTGGTATCTGGACTCCGACAAGGACGGCTACGGGGCGCCGACCCCCATCCGGATCTGGCCGGCCGCTGTGCGCTCGTGCCCTGGGGTGAGGCCTTCCCCCTTCTGCCCGGTCTTCGGGATCTGCTCTATCGAACGCATCGACTACGTCGACAACGACCGCGACTGCGACGATACCTCGAACCAAGCCTGCCCCACCTGCGGACCCCAACGCTGTGACGGCGTCGATAACGACTGCAGCGGTACCCGGGACAACGGCTTCGAGCGCCCCCTGGTGTGGTACCGCGACCGCGATGGCGACGGCTTTGGGGATCCGCGCACGCGCATCGAGACCTGCGGCAACCCCAACCTGGTCAGCACCTCGCGCTGGGTAACCAACGGGGACGACTGTGACGACGACGACGCGCAGTGCCGTAACATCTGCTCCGCATCCGCCTGCTGGTAGCGCTCCGCCCTCCGCAACCCGGCGCTGACCGGCGGGGAGCCGGCCAGGACAGCACCCAGCCACGCGCGAAAGCAGCGAGCCGGGTGTCCGCGCCACGCGTCGACCCCTAGCGGCCCACCCTTGGGTGTTGTCCCGGCGGGGCTCTCCCTGCTCGTTCAACACGGCACAATGAGTCGCCCCGCGAAGGGACGAGCCCGGGGAAGAGAGAAGCAGGCGCTTGCCTCACAGGCTGCCGCGCTTCAGGGACGAGACCTCAGGGGCGGATAGCGGAGAGCAGCACGCGCCGCAGGCTGCGCCCTTCCGGGGCTCTGCCCTCGGCACCCTCCACCACGGCGCGGATCCGAGCCAACACGTCGTCGGGCGTGGCGGGCCCAACATAGGGGTGCGGCTGCGCGCCAGCCTTGGCCCGGGTCTCGGCGTCGGCCTGATCCGAGGGTCGGGAGGCGCCCAGACGGGTCGCCGTATAGGCGACTCCGAGCAGCGTCGTGTTCCAGAAGCCCCACGTGCCGATGTGCTTCGCGAAGGCCTTGGCCTGGTCCCGACGGTTCAAGGTCGAGAGCGGCATCGGGTTGTCGTCGTGCGCTTTCCGCATCGCACGCTCATAGATCTGCTCGAAGCGTCCGAGCACGACGTCCGGGTGGGCTACCCGCCGTGACATGGTGCCAGCAGCTTCGGCCATGACGCGGTAGAGCTCGCGGTTGTAGAGGAGGGCGAGCACGCGCTCCGTGAACTCCGCGCGGCTGCGCGAGGTACCGTGCTCCACGAGGAAACCGTTGTACCCGTCCTGCACCTGGTGGGCGACGCCCATGTGGTCATCGTAAGCGACGACGGGCACGCCGCACCACAGCGCCTCATTGATGACGTTCCCGAAGGTCTCCGAGATCGACGTGTAGACGAACACGTCTGCGTGGGCGTACCAATCCACGAGCTTGCTGTGGTGCACCTCACCCGCGAAGAACACCCGGTCCGCATGCGGGAGCCGATCCGCCAGCGCACGCAGATTCATGTGTTCGAAGCCATCCCCTACCAGGGTCAGCGTCACGCCGCGGTCCGCCTGGGCGATGTGGTGCGCGAAGAGGTGCAGCAGCTCCTCCATGTTCTTCTCGCGGTCATGGCGACACACGACGATCAGACGCGAGCCACGCGCAAAGTGCGCCGGGAAGGGGTCGTGGGTCGCCGCACGGGAGAAAATATCCGGATTGATGGGCCGGCCCACGACCTCGATCGGGACCTCGACGCCACGCTCACGCCAGTAGTCGACCAAGAAGCGGCTCTGTACGATCAGCGCGTCTCCCTCGTTGTACATCTGCGCGAAGTTACGCTCCATGGAGTCGGCGTTGTGGCGCAGGATGTCACGAAGGAGCGGCTTCTCATAGAGGTCGTCCGAGAGCAGGAAGTGGCTGTGGGTGGGCAGGTGGATGGTGTGCGTGTTCAGCAGCGCCGTCCTGTGCATCCGCCGCTGCCAGATGCCGTAGTGCGAGAAGTGCGAATTGACCTGCCCGTGGATCAGGTCCAGGCGCGGGAAGTCCACCACTTGCCTGGCGGGCCACGGCAGGACGATCTTCACCTTGGGGTGGGAGGGGTAGGGGACACCCCGGAAGAGGTGGACCTGCGTGCCCTCGGGCTGTGCTTCGTGGTCCCCTGGATCCGGCCCCACCAAGGTCACCTCGTGGCCCCGCGCCCTCAGCCCGTCATGAAGAAAACGGGTGTGAATCGCAGGGCCGCTCATGACGGCGACGGAGGGGAAATCAGTCAGAATACCAACGCGCATGGCGATGTCCTTGGTCTGAAGCAACACGACGCACAACCCCGCAGGGTGCGCGCCCCTCCACCCTTAGCAAGGGCCGTGCCGTCACGGTCTACAGCAGAGACCTCTTCGCGATGCTCCCAACGAAATGCCTGTAAAGCACGGATTATACGAATAAAGAAGAGCACAGATCGCGAGCGCGTAGCGCGGTGGAACGCGGCGCTCTCCCAGGCCTCTCGCGTGCTGGGACCCTACGTGGACAAACACTACTCCGCCATTGGAGTACACCTACTCCAAGGCCGGCGGCGTCCTCATGGGGGACCTTCCCCGGGGCGCTGCCAGGGCCTCAGCGCTCAGCGCGCGAGGGCCTGCTGCGCGAATACGAAAGCGAAGAGCTTGACCTGCTTGACCATGGCCGCGAGCCCGTTCGCCCGTGCCTGCGTGAGGTGCTTGCCCAAGCCGAGCTCGTTGATGAACTGGGGCGGCGTGCGGAGAATGGCTTCGGACGGCTGACCGGAGTAGACCCGTAGGACGAGCGCCACCAGGCCGCTGACGATCGCGGAGTCACTCGCTGCCTGGAGGTGGACCAGGCCATCGGCGCACCGCGCCGTCAGCCACACCTGGCTCTGGCAACCTTTGACGCGGTTGGTCTCGGTCTTGTCGTCCTCGGGCATGGGTGGTAGCGCCCGGCCGAGCTCCATGAGGTGGCGATAGCGGTCCTTCCAGTCTGGAAATGCCTTCAGCTCCGCGATGACCTCGGCCTCGCGCTCTTCGATGGTGGCTCCCATGCTGCTCCCTCTCAGGCCAAGAGTTCCACCGCGCCCTTCAGGGCGTGGAGGAGACGGTCGACGTCATCGCGCGTGTTGTAGGCGCCGAAAGACGCCCGGATGGTAGAGGTCGTCCCGAAGCGCCGCATGACGGGCTGGGCGCAGTGATGACCCACGCGCACGCAGACACCCTCTTCGTTCAAGAGGGTGCCCACGTCAAAGGGGTGCAGCCCCTCGATCACGAAGGCGACGATTCCTGCCCGCGCTGGCGCTTCGCCCACGAAGCGGACACCGGGGACCTCCGCGGCCAGGCGCGCACGCGTCTCCTCTGCCAGGCTCAGCTCCCAGGCGGCGGCTTGCGCGGGCCCTACCTCCGCCAGCCACCGGAGCGCCGCGCCTAGGCCGATCACCTGGGCGAAGGGCGGCGTCCCGGCCTCGAAGCGGTAGGGCGGCGCGTCGAAGGTGGTGCCCTCCGCGCGCACCACGTCGACCATGTCCCCGCCGGCCTGATAGGGCGGCATCTGGTCCAGGAGGGCGTGGCGACCATAGAGGAGACCCACGCCCGTTGGACCGTACATTTTGTGGCCTGAGCACGCGTAGAAGTCGCAGCCGATCGCCTGCACGTCCACGTGGCCGTGTGCCGCCGCCTGCGCCCCATCGACCATGACGACCGCCCCAGCCTCGTGGGCCATGCGCGTCATCTCGGCTACGGGGTTCACCGTACCCAGGGCGTTCGACACATGCACGAAGCTGGCGATCTTGACGGGGCCTCGGAGCGCGTCCGCGAAGGCGCCCAGGTCGACCTCCCCGGTGTCCGTGATGGGGACGACCCGCAGCTTCGCGCCGCGGCGCTCAGCGAGGAGCTGCCAGGGCACAAAGTTCGCGTGGTGCTCCATCTCCGTGACCACGATCTCGTCCCCTGCCTGGACGACGCTGCCTCCGTAGCTCGCCGCCACGAGGTTGATGGCCTCCGTGGTACCTTTCGTGTAGATGATCTCGGAGGGCAGGGCCGCTCCCAGCCAGCTGCGAGCTTGTTCTCGCACTTGCTCGTAGAGGGCGGTAGCGTGCTGGCTTAGGCTATAGACGCCGCGCCGCACCGTCCCGTACTCCTTGCTGTAGAAGTGTGTGATGCGGTCGATCACGGCCTGGGGCTTGAGGCTCGTCGCTGCGGTGTCCAAGTAGGTCAGGGGCGTCGCGTCGTTTGGGTGTTGGAGCTGCGGGAAGTGCGCGCGCACGAGATCTGCAGGGTAGGGAGAGGCTTGGCTCATGACGATTCCGGGCTCGAGGGCTGACGCAGAGCAGCGGCCACCGGCGGTCTACGACCGGAGGGGGCGTCCGGCAAGGCGTCTCGCATCGCTCAGGCACGGACCCGCGTCCCTGAAGGACGGGCGCACACAGGCAAGCCGGGCGCTGACGGCGGGGCGCGGACTGCCCCGGGGGCGCCTGGCGAGGGGGGCGCGCTTCAACGCGGGGTGCACGCTGGCGCTCCTCGCGCTCTTGGGTGTTGCGCTCCCGGCAGGCCACGGCCATGCCCAAGAGGCGTTGTCGCTCGACCACGACCTGGCGGACGAGCACGGCGCCATGGCGAGGTTGCGCGCGTGGCTGCGCGGGCAGGGGGTCCTTGCGGCCACGCTGCCGGAGGCGTGCCTGCCTCGTGACGAGGAGGTCCTTCGCAGCGCCGCCGCGGTGGCCGCCGCTATTCAGGCGGCGCCCCTGTATCGACCTCGGCTACACACCGAGCCCCCTGCGCTGCAGGGCGACCCACGTCAGTGGAACCGGGCGCTCGCCGCGGAGGGTGGCGCCCTCGTCTTGGCGCTTCTGATTGAGCTCCACGCGTACGACCCTGCCGCGGCGCCCTGGCTGGACACCCTGGTGCAGCAGGCCGCTGACCCGCCGGCCCCCTGCTCTGTAGCATCGGTGCGCGCCATGCTGGAGCTCCTGCGTTGGGACCGTGCTCGCTGGCATGCCGAGGATCCGCTGCCATGGCTGCTCCTCGCCAACGCCGGCTGGGTGCCCCTCGCGTACCGTGAGAAGCTGGCGCTGGCCCAGTACCGCCACGAGAACGGGTTGGCGCTGCGCACGCTGCTTCGGCTCCCTCGGGAGGAGTCGGAGGCAGCGGCCACGAGGCGATGGGAGGTCCTCTTGGCGGCGCTTGATGGGGAGGGAGAGCGGATGCGCCAGCGGAGCCGGGGCCTCGCGCAGAGCCCTGACCTGCTGGACCGGTGGGTCGCCGCCGAGGTTGCGCGCCTCTCAGGAGACCTGGCTGGCGCGCGCGAGCTGAGTGACGCCTTGCTCGACCAAGAGCCGCTCTTCCTTCCCGCGCTGATCACGCGCATGGCGTCTTGGATCGATGAGCAGTGGCCGGGTCCGGCGGCCGAGGACTTGCTCTTCCTCGACGCGGCGTTTCCGGAGGCGCGCTGGTTGCGCGACTGGCTGCGCCCCTTGCGCGAGCGGCTCGGGGTGAGCGACTAAGCGCGCGCCTCGCCCCTCGGAGCGGGGGCGGGGCGCGCGCTCAGCGTCAGAAGTTGCGGCCGAACACGGTGTACATGGAGCGTACGATGTTCAGCTCGTCGATCGTCTGGCTGAACTCGTTGAGCAAGCGGTTGTAGGCCTGTGAGCCTGGCTGCTCGTTGTTGAGGCGGCGCTGGAGTGTGCGCGCGCGCTGGAGCACCTGAGCGTTGTAGGGCAGCTCGGCGGCGCGCGGATCGAACGCGGTGGCGTAGCAGAACCCGCCGCCGACGGCGTAGGTGTCGCAGACCTCCACGGTGTCGAAGCCTTCGGGAGCCGTGACCGACTCACCGGAACCGGAGCGGAACACGCGAATCTGGTCAGGGAAGCGCATCGAGTAGTTGGAGGTGAAGTTCGCCATCCCGAAGAGCATGGCGTAGAGGCGCTCGGAGAAGCCGAAAGAGAGGTTCAGCGGCAGGCCGCCGTGGCCTCCGGCTCTGCCCATCGTCAGGCCGGGAGGCATGACCTCACCGGTCTCCGGGTTGAGGAGGTCACCGTTCTGCAGGCGCAGGGTGATGAGGGGCCGCGGCGCGACGACACTACGCCCTTGGCTGTTGACGCGGACGATGGGAGCGACCGCCTCGTAGTCCCTCAGCATGATGCCGTTGAAGAGGCGGGTGATCTCGTCCTCGTAGACGAGGTAGGGGGGGATCAGGAAGGAGGTGTCACCGAAGCCGGTGAGGTCTTCCTGGCCTTGGACGCTGACCGAGGCGCTCGTGATCGACAGGATCGCGGCCAGGTAGGTCCAGAAGTGTCCGGAGCTCTCGGGGAACTGGTAGTAGTAGTAGCCGCGCTCGCCGAGGTAGCGGCTGTTGCGCCGGCGCCCCGGGCCCTCGGGAATGAAGGTGTGGGCCTGCGGGTCTGTCCCGAATGCGGAGAGCCGCAGCTCTTGGCGCTGGCCGATGAGCGCGCCGGTCTCTGGGTCGTAGTCGTCCACGTTGACCAGCCGGTAGGAGCCCGAGCTCGGGGTGGTCAAGACCTCGGAGATGACGTTTAGGCCGGCAGCGGAGGCAAAGGTCCAGACGTTCTCGAGCGCGGGGTCGTCCACCCCGTAGATCACGCCGAGCAGCCAGCGCTGGTAGGTGTCCACGAGGTCGAGGAAGTAGCGGCCCGCGTAGCGCTGGAGGCTGCTGGAGGGCTGCCACCCGTAGCGCTCCCGTCGGTAGTTGTCGAAGAAGTGCATCGTGCGGTAGTTCTGGATCTTGTCCATGGTCTGCTCGAGCGGGTCGGCCCCGCGGTCGAAGCGACGGCAGTACATGCGCGAGGAGGCGTACTCGTCGGAGCAGAAGAGGTAGGGGACCTCGACGCGGCGGTCGGCGACGCCCTGGGCGCGGCTCTGATCGACCTCGTCGGCGCGCTGGACACCGCGGTTGCGGTAGCGGGCGGCTCCGAGGGCGAAGTCGCCGTCTCCCATGACGCGCAGCAGCGTCAGGTAGTGGAAGCGCTCGGGGATCTGGTCGTAACCGATGGCCCGGAAGCGCTCCACCTCGGTGAAGAGGCGCCGCCCCTCCGCGCCGATGTCATTGAAGACCTCGACGAAGCCGGGGCGCATGTTCGCGCCCCCGTCGCGACCTGCGGTGTAGGCGTAGAGGATGGCGGCCTCATCGTAGCGCCCGAGCCCTTGGAGGTCGGTGTGGAAGCCGTTCGAGTAGTCCATGATGGAGGAGTATTGGAACTCTCGCATACCGCCCTGGAGCTGCTCGGCGGTGGGGGTGGCGTAGCCGTAGAAGTCACCGATGGTGGTGGGCGCGCGCAAGGGCATGGTCTCGCCGTTGGGGCCGGTCATGCCTGTGATCCGGAGGTCCCAGTACGCGTCGAAGTAGTTCACGGTGTCCATGGAGCCAGCGAAGTTGTGGCGCAGACCGACGGCGTGGCCGATCTCATGGATCTGGACGGCGGTGTAGATGGCGGTCCGGATCTCCTGGTAGATCTTGTCGTAGTCGGTGCGTCCGGCGTAGCGGGCGGCCACAGAGAGGAGGGAGTCGTCGAAGTCGTTGGCGTGGAGGACGCAGTCGCGGTGGTAGAGGGGGTTGCGCTGGCGCGCACGCTCTTGCCGCAGGCGCGCGAGGACCTCGGCGGGTCGGAATTGCTCGAGCATCTCATCGGTGATGCCCTCCTGGGGGGAGAGGCCGAGTCCCGCGAGCCACTCATCGTCGATCAGCATCTCGTCGAAGCCGGCGTCGCGGATGGCCTGCAGGCGACGCTCTTCGTAGCGGGCGACGCTCGGGAAGAGGTCGCGGCGGCCCTCCGCAGCCATCCCTTGGAGCCCTTGGACGCGCGCGAGCGCCCGCCCCTCGAGGAGGTCGGTGGCGCGCTCGACGAGCGGCATGTCGAAGAGGCCAGCGAAGGGCATCGCGTCCACCGTCGCGTGGCGGGCGAGCTGCGGATCGAGGTCCAAGCGCTTGGGGCGCGGATCGATGAGGGCGTTACGCCGCTCCTCGATGATGTCGCGCACGTAGGAGCCCGTCATCAGGTCATCCTCGCTCAGGTCGCCGTTCACGAAGCGGACGAGGTTCAGCGCGAACTGGGCGTAGGTGTCCACGGAGGCGCCGTAGGTGTAGGCCGTGCCGCTGATGATCTCGCCGGTGAGGGGATCGACAGCCGAGGGGCCGTACCCGAGGGGGCTGGCGAGCTGCGGGTTGTTGACCCAGTACTTGAAGTGGTAGCGCAGGTCCCCGATCAGAGCACGCTCGCCGACCTCACCGCAGTGGTGGGCCAGGCTGGGGTCCTCGGGCCACGCCGGCGTGTCCGTCACCGGGTTGTGGCAGATGATGAACATGGTCGGGACCTCGGTCCAGCGGCTGTCGTCGCCGAACTGCGCGGCCGCGACGGCGCGACGGAAGGCGCGGTCGTAGTTCTCTCCGGTCACGACCGCGGTCCCCTCGTCGAGCACCTCCTGGGGGAAGTTCAGCGAGAGGTGGAAGACCACGGGCTTGGGCGTGCGCTCGGCGAAGGGGATCGCGAGCGGGCGGCCACGCTCATCGCGGCGGATGGCGCCGGCCGCGTCCCGCTGCCACACCTGCTCCCACAGGTTGTGGCGGTTGGCGAGGAGGATGCGCCCGCCGACGGTCGCGCCGTACTCACGGTCGTAGGTGATGCGCTCCGTGCGGAAGTAGCCGAAGCGGTCCATGTCTTGGTCGGAGAAATAGACGGGCTCGTACTCACGCTGATCGACACGCAAGAAGCTGGTCCGCACGGTCGCGAGCTGCCCCGCGCAGTCACCGATGCCCAGCCCGTAGAGCTGGTTGATGCAGGACTGGAAGGAGAGGTCGAGGAAGTGGCGGTTGGTGAAGTCGAAGTAGGTGAGCTGCTCCCCTTCATAGCTCTGACGCAAGCCGAAGTCCGGGCCCCACGTCTCGTCCAGGTACTGCACCGCCTGGGTCTGGATGTCCGCGCCGCGGTAGGTGAAGATGCTCGTGACGGGGGAGGAGCCGAAGTTCACGCGGAAGTACTGGCGCTCAAACCAAGGCCGGTCGGAGGTGTTCTCCACGATGACGTTGGACTGCTCGCCGGTCGAGGCGTTGTAGCTCCGCTGGACGTCGAAGTGGCTGGTGATGCGGAAGGCCGCGATGGGCTGCTCGTAGAGCCCCTCGCTGTCCCGTGTCGGATTCGCGACCTGGGTGCGCGTCGGGTTGCCCTGGTCATCGTAGGCGAGCCGATCCGTCGCGCCTGGGATGTGCGGATACGCACGGTAGGCGATGAGCAGATCCTCGGTGATCTCCCACCGGATGCGCTCGGTGTCGAACTGCAGCCCGACAAAGGCCCAGCTCGCCGCGGCCGGGACGTCTGTGATCGTCTGCCGCACAAACCACTCCCCTTGGAAGTCTGCTTTGCGCAGAATCCCCGGCTGGGTCCGGTCAATGTCACCGACATCCTGCGCACATGCCGCCAGCGTGGCCAGCACGCACCACGACCCAAGCAGGGTCCACCGCGTGTTCCTCATCGCTTCATCCCGGGGTGAAGGGAAACCTTCCGTGACAGGCGTGCACACCCGCTGTGACGCCAGCGCAAAAGTATAGCAAAATCCAAGCCAGACAAAAGCAGAGAAGGCTCAAGTCACCAAAATGCGGCACCTTCCACCGAAGGCCCCCCACACGATGGCCTTGGCGTGCGAAAACGCACACCCACCCAAGCTCCTTGACGAGCAGGGGGCGCCCTCGTTACGGCTAGCGGGTGACGAGCGAGCGCTTTCGCAATGGGCACGCGATCTTCCTGCAAGGGATCGCCACCCCGCCGGGACCTGTCAGCCCGGGCTGCGCGGGCAGAGAGCTCGCTCTCTCCACGGACCCCACGAGCAGCGAGCTCAGGAGGAGGATGACCATGCGACCCGATACGATCCCTGCGCGTCTCTTCGAGCAAGCCAAGCGGCGACCCCACGACCCTGCCTACTACGTCCGCCAGGACGGGCGCTGGGTGGGCACCTCCTGGGCGACCTTCGCCCAGGAGGTCGAGACCGCCGCGCGAGCGCTCCTCACCCTCGGCTTCCAGCCCGGCCAGACCGTCTGCATCCTCGGCTTCAACCGCCCTGAGTGGACGGTGTTCGATGTCGCGACCATGGCCGTCGGTGGCGCCCCCGCAGGCATCTACACGACCAGCTCCGCGGAGCAGGTGAAGTACATCGTAGGCCACGCGGAGTCCCCCTTCGTGCTGGTCGAGAACCAGGAGCAGTGGGCCAAGATCCAAGCCGTGCGCGCCGACCTCCCCGCGCTGCGCCATGTCATCGCCATGAAGGGCGCGGGCGTCGAGGGCGAGGGGGTCCTCTCCTGGGAAGCCTTCTGTGACCACGCCGAGCAGACCGCGGCCACGGAGGTCGAGCGATGCCTCGAAGCCCTCAAGCCCGACCAACTCGCCACCCTCATCTACACCTCCGGCACCACAGGGCCGCCCAAGGGCGTCATGCTCTCCCATGACAACCTGAGCTTCACCTCCTCGCAGGCGGCGGCGATGCTGGACCTCAACGCCAGCCTCTCCACCCTCTCCTACCTCCCCCTCTCCCACATCGCCGAGCAGGTCTTCACCATCCACGGGCCCATCACGGCCGGGTACCCCGTGTACTATGCGGAGTCCATGGAGAAGCTGAAGGAGAACCTCGTCGAGGTGCAGCCCTCGGTCTTCTTCGGCGTACCCCGCGTGTGGGAGAAGATGTACGCTGGCATCCAGGAGAAGCTCAAGGGCGCTCAGGGAGCCAAGAAGCACCTCGTGCACTGGGCCATGGGCGTCGGACGCGAGGTGACGGCCGCCCGCAACGCGGGGCGTGAGCCCAACCCCTGGCTGGCCCTCCAGTACAAGCTGGCCCGGAAGCTCATCTTCGACAAGGTCAAGCAAGCCATCGGCTTCGGTAGCCTCCGCTATGCCGTCAGCGGCGCCGCGCCCATCGCGGCGGAGGTCCTCGCCTTCTTCTCCGGCCTCGACATCATCGTCCACGAGGTCTACGGCCAGTCCGAAAACTGCGGCCCTACCTCCTTCAACCTCCCCGGCGCCACCCGCTACGGCACGGTCGGTCGCGTCTTCCCGGGAGGCGAGATCAAGCTCGCGCCCGACGCGAGCATCTGCCAAGAGGGCGAGGGAGAGATCTGCTACCGCGGACGCAACGTCTTCCTCGGCTACTTCAAGAACGAAGCGGCGACCGCAGAGACCATCGTCGACGGCTGGCTCCACTCTGGAGACATCGGCAAGCTCGACGGCGACGGCTTCCTCACCATCACCGGCCGCAAGAAGGAGATCCTCATCACCGCTGGCGGGAAGAACATCGCGCCGAAGAACATCGAGGCCGCGCTCAAGAACATCGACCTCATCAACGAGGCCGTCGTCATCGGAGACCGACGCAAGTTCCTCAGCGCGCTGCTCACCCTCGACCCCGAGGCCTCCGAGCGTTTCGCCAAAGAGCAGGGCATCCCCGTCGACCAGCTCGCCACCTCGGACGCCCTCCGCGCCTACCTCCAACCCCTGGTCGACGAGATCAACCGCCGCAACTCCCGCGTCGAAGAGATCAAGCGCTTCACCGTCTTGCCACGCAACCTCAGCATGGACGAGGGCGAGCTCACCCCCACGCTCAAGGTCAAGCGCAACGTCGTTAACGACCACTTCGCCAAGGTCATCGACGCCATGTACGAGGACGGGAAGGAAGGCTGAGCCTCCGTTGTTGCACACGCGGCTCTCCCTCTGACCCTCTCTCGTGAGGTCTCCCCATGCGCAACCTGTTCCCGCTCCTCCTCTGCCTCCCCCTGGCCGCCTGCGTCGGAAAAGGTAAATATGACGATGCCTTGGCACAGCTCGCGGACTGCCAGGCCAGCCTCGAAGACACCTCCCAGATCTTGGATGCCTGCCGCAGCGAGCTCGCCGTCGCGACCACCCGCGGCGATGACCTCGAGGCCAACCTCATGAACGCGCAGCGCCAAGCCCACGTGCTGGAGCGCGAGCGCGACGACTACCGCGGCGCGCTCGAGAACACGCGCGCCATGCTCCAAGAGCGCGGCGCTGAACGCGAAGCCCTCATGGCGCGCCTCGCTGAGCTCGAGGTCATCGAGGCCGAAGAGCGGGAACGGAACCGCATCTACCGCTCCTTCATCGAGCGCTTCCAAGCCCAGATCGACGCCGGCCAGCTCGAGGTCGCCATCGTCCGCGGTCGCCTCGTCCTCCAGCTCCCACAAGACATCCTCTTCGCCTCTGGCTCCGCCACCCTGGGGCCGGACGGCACCACCACCCTCCGAGAGATCGCCGGCGTCCTCGCCACCTTCGACGACCGCTTCTTCCAAGTCGAAGGCCACACGGACAACGTGCCGATCGCCACCCGGCAGTTCCCCTCCAACTGGGAACTCTCCAGCGCACGCGCCCTCGCCGTCGTCCGCATCCTGATCGAGGGTGGCGTCGCCCCCGGGCGTGTCTCGGGCGCTGGCTTCGGCGAGTTCCAGCCCCGCGCCAGCAACGACACGCCCGAGCAGCGCGCCCTGAACCGCCGCATCGAGATCGTCATGATGCCCAACCTGGACGTCTTCTCGGACTCCCCCGTGCAGGCGCCACAGGCCCCCGCAGCCCCGCCAGCGCGCGTCCCACGCCCCCGCTGACATGCAGGAGGGGCCCACAGGCCCTCCCCCACCGCCGCCCTGCCCTCGCGCAGCAGAGCTCCGCCCAGAGGCCGGTCGTATCCCCACGCCACCTCGCCCCACCCACCAGCCCCGGCGCTGGCTCAGCGCGAGGATTGACAAGGCCCCCAGCACCGTGGTCTCCACCAGGGCGCGCGGCCGCGCCGCCCCTCCTCACCTCTCCGCATCCACGCTCCCATGACCGAGCAGATCGAGCCCGCAGCCCTGCATGAGGTGACGCAGGAGCGTTATCTTTCTTACGCACTGAGCGTCATCACCGCGCGCGCCCTGCCGGACGTCCGGGACGGACTCAAGCCCGTCCAGAGGCGTATCCTCTACGCCATGTTTCAGAACCTCGGGCTCACTCCCGACGGCAAGCACCGCAAAAGCGCCGCCGTGGTCGGTGAGGTCATGGCCAAGCTCCACCCCCACGGAGACCAGGCCATCTACGACGCCATGGTCCGCATGGCCCAGCCCTTCAGCCTGCGCTACCCCCTCGTGGACGGACAAGGCAACTTCGGCTCCTTGGACGGCGACCAAGCCGCCGCCATGCGCTACACCGAAGCCAAGCTGCGACACCTCGCCGTCGAGATTCTCGCGGAGCTCCGAAAGGACACCGTCGCCTTCCGACCCAACTACGACGGTACCACCCACGAACCCGTCGTCCTGCCAGCACAGGTCCCCCAGCTCCTCATCAACGGCGCCACGGGCATCGCCGTCGGGATGGCGACCAACATTCCTCCCCATCACCTCGGAGAGGTCGTCACCGCCTGTATGCACCTGATCGACCACCCGGAGGCCTCCGTCGAAGACCTCGTCGGGCCCATCCTCCTCGGCCCAGACTTCCCCACAGGCGGCGAGCTGCTCACGCCCCTCGCCGAGCTGCGCGCCCTCTACGCCACCGGCCACGGCACCGTTGAAGTCCGAGGCACCTACCACGTCGAGGAGGAGGGCCGCCGACGCGCCGTGGTCATCACCTCCATCCCCTACGCGGTCAACAAGAGCACCCTCGTCACCGAGATCGCCGACCACATCCGCGCCGGCCGCCTCCCCCAGGTCGCCGATGTGCGCGACGAGTCCACCGACGAGGTGCGTGTCGTGCTCGACCTCCAGCGCGGCGCGAGCGAGGAGGCCGCCATGGCCTACCTCTACCGCCGCACCGCCCTCCAGACCCGCTTCCACGTCAACATGACCGCGCTCTCCCCCCAGGAGGGTAGCGACGTCGGCACACCCAGCCGCATGGGGCTCCTCGAGATCCTCCACCACTTCAACGCGTTCCGCCGCGAGGTCATCGAAAAACGGCTGCTCTGGGACAAGGCCCAGCTCGACAAGAGAATCCACCTCCTCGAAGGCTTCGTCCGCATCTTCGACGCCCTCGACGAGGCCATCGCCCTCATCCGCAGCGCGCGAAACCGTCCTGACGCACAGCTCAAGCTCATGGATCGCTTCTCCCTCGACGAGATCCAAGCGGACGCCATCCTCGACACCCGCCTCTACCGACTCGCCCAGATGGAGATCCACGCGCTCCGAAAGGAGCTCGCGGAGAAGGTCGCCGAACGCAAGCGCATCCTCGACCTCTTGGCCTCCGACGTCGCGCTCTGGGGGCTCGTCCGCACCGAGCTCGACCAAATCCGGGCGGCCTATGCCGACGAGCGCCGCACCAGCGCGCTCACCGCACCCGTCGAGGTGACCTTCCACGAGGAAGACTATATCGTCGCCGAGGACTCCTTCGTCATCGTCACGCGGGAGGGGTGGTGGAAGCGCCAACGCTCCTACACCGAGCTGGGCACGATCCGGCTCCGCGAGGGGGACACCCTCGGGTGGGTCATGCCCACCTCGACCAAAGAGAGCATCGTCCTCTTCACCGACCGCGGCCGCGCCTACACCATGCGCGCCGCAGACATCCCCCAGACCACAGGCTACGGTGAGGCGGTACAGACGCGCTTCGACTTCGCCGACGGCGAGACCCTCATCGGCGTGCTCTCGACCGACCCGCGCCTCTACCCACCTACCCGCTCGGACGAGCACACCACGGCGCTCACCCTGACCCTCGTCAGCCAGCTCGGGCGCTGCCTGCAGCTCCCCCTCTCGCACTTCGCGGAGCCCTCCACCCGCGCAGGGCGCCTCGCCATCCGCCTGGAGGAGGAGGGCGACCGCGCGCTCTGCGCCGAGTGGAGCGCCCCGCTCGCGCTGGTCTCCATGGCGTCGCGCAAGGGACGCTGCCTCGTGTTCCCCGCCTCCGAGATCAACCTCCTCGGCAGCGCCGGCAAAGGTGTCATGGCGATGAAGCTCGGTGACCAAGACGTCGTGCTCGGCGCGACCCTGACCACCGACAAGCGGGAAGGGCTCGTCGTGGAGACCAACCGAGGCCGCATCGAGAACGTCCGAGCCTCCAAGTTCGGCATCAGCGGGCGTGGCAACCGAGGCCGCGAGCTGCTCCGCCTGGGACATCTCGTCAAGGTACACCGCGGCCCCGTCGAGTGGCGCTTCCTGGAAGGGGAGACAACGCCTGCCCCGCCCCCCGCAGCGGAGGCGGCTAAGGGGAGCACCCCCGAGGCCTTCGTGTTGACCCCACCCGATGAAGACTGAACCCCGCGTCTGAGGCAGCGGGCTTGGAGCAGGGAGCGCAGAGCATGACCCAGGAGTACGGCGCACAGCACATCACGATCCTCAAGGGCTTGGAGCCTGTCCGCAAGCGGCCTGCCATGTACATCGGTGGCACCGACGAGCGAGGGCTCCATCACCTGCTGTGGGAGATCGTCGACAACGCGATCGACGAAGCGCTCGTCGGCCACGCGACGACCATGGACGTCACCCTGCACGAGGACGGGTGCTCGTGCACCGTGCAGGACAACGGACGTGGCATCCCCGTAGACATCCACCCCGAGGAAGGCCGCAGCGCGCTGGAGATCATCCTGACGACCCTCCACGCCGGCGGAAAGTTCGACCGCCGCAGCTACCAGACCTCCGGCGGACTCCACGGGGTCGGCTCCTCCGTCGTCAACGCGCTCTCCAGCGAGCTCGTCGTCACCGTGCGCCGAGAGGGGAAGCAGTGGCGACAGTCCTTCAGCCGCGGCGCCCCGACCTCCACGCTCCAGGTCATCGGCGAGGGCGTGGGCACGGGCACGACCGTCTTCTTCCGGCCCGACGAGACCATCTTCGAGGACGTGCACTTCGACCCCGAGCGCATCGCCGAACGCCTGGAGATGAAGAGCTACCTCACGGACGGGCTCCGTATCGTGTTCCGCGACCAGAAGGCCGGACGACGCCACGAGTGGAAGCACGAGGGGGGCATCGCCGACTTCCTGCCGCGCCACGTCGCGCGCGGGGGCGACGCACCCGTCCACCCCGAGCCGCTGCGCTTCCGAGCGCAGGACGTGGTGGCCGGTCAAGTCGACGTCGTCCTCCAGTGGACGGAGTCGCCCGCGGAGCGCGTCTTGAGCTTCGCCAACGGCATCCCAACCTCCGAGGGGGGGACCCACGAGCAGGGCTTCAAGGATGGCTTGGCCGACGCGGCGCTGGCCTACCTCCAGGCCCACGACGCCATCCCACGCGGGGTCGAGGTCAAGCGCCAGGACGCGCGCGAGGGCGTCGCCGCCATCGTCAACGTCTTGGTCGCGGAGCCCCAGTTCCAGGGCCAGACCAAGGACAAGCTGAACAACCCGGAGGTGCGCTCCTTCGTGGCGGCGGTCGCGCGCAAGGAGATCGAGGGATGGCTCCACCGGCACCAGTCGGCAGGACAGGCCGTCGCCTTGCGCGTCATTCAAGCCGCCCGCGCCCGCGCGGCCTCGCGCAGCGCCGTGCAAGAGGTCCGACGCAAGAAGGGCTCCGGGACCCGCCTCAACCTGCCAGGCAAGCTCGCCGACTGCTCCTCCTCCGACGCAACCCAGACCGAGCTGATGATCGTCGAGGGCGACTCGGCCGGTGGTTCCGCCAAGCAGGGACGTGATCGACGCACACAGGCCATCCTCCCGCTGCGCGGCAAGGTGCTGAACGTCGAGCAGGCCACCGACACCAAAGTCTCCGCCAACCGCGAGCTTGCCGACATCGTCTCCGCGCTCGGCTGCGGGATGGGCAAGTCCTTCGACGTGTCCCGCCTCCGCTACGGGCGCGTGATCCTGCTGATGGACGCCGACTCCGACGGCCACCACATCTCGACCCTCTTGCTCACCTTCTTCTACCGCTACCTGCCAGGGCTGATCGACGATGGCCGGGTCTTCCTGGCCCAGCCCCCCCTCTACCGCGTCGATGTCGGCAAGGACACCTACTGGGCGCTCGATGACCGCGACAAAGAGCGCTACGTGAAGACGGTGCTCCGCAAGAAGCCCAACGCCCAGATCTCGATCCAGCGCTTCAAAGGGCTGGGCGAGATGATGCCCAAGACCCTCTTCGAGACGACCCTCGACCCAACCCGGCGACGACTCTTGCGGGTGACGGTCGCCCCAGAGCACAGGCTGACCACCGAGAAGACGATCGGCGGCTTGATGGGCAAAGACGCTTCGGTGCGTTTCCAGTTCCTGACCGAGAACGCCGGCCGGGTCGACGACCTAGACGTCTGACCGTGGCTTGACAGGTCGTGGCCAAACCTCTAGCGCACTCGCAGTACCCGCGCTGGACCGACACAGGCCGAGAACCCGCACGAGAGAGGTTGACCCATGGGTGGATGGATCGCACTGGGCGTCGTTGCCCTGATCGTCGTCTTCGTCATCGTCCTCTACAACAAGCTCGTAACGCTCCGAAATCGCTATCAGAACGCGTATTCGCAGATCGACGTCCAGCTCAAGCGCCGCTATGACCTCATCCCCAACCTGGTGGAGGTGGCCAAAGGGTATATGGCCCACGAGCGTGAAACGCTTGAGGCTGTGATTCAGGCGCGAAACGGGGCTCAGCAGGCCAACGCGCGCGCCGCGAGCCAGCCGGGAGACCCTACGGCGATGGCCGGGCTGGCTGGCGCCGAGGCGCTGCTGACGGGCAGCCTCGGCAAGCTCTTCGCGCTGCAAGAGCGCTACCCCGAGCTGAAAGCGGACGGCCAGATGAAGGCGCTGCAGGAGGAGCTGACCAGCACCGAGAACCGAATCGCGTTCTCGCGCCAAGCGTACAACGACGCCGTCACAGCCTACAACACGCAGCGCGAGGTCTTCCCCTCGTCGATGGTCGCGGGCACCTTCAACTTCCAACGGGCGGCCTTGCTCGAGCTGACCTCGCCCGCGGAGCGGGAAGCACCTCGCGTCTCCTTCTCGTGACCCGCCGCCTTCCCGGCGTCCCCTAGGGACTAGCGATGGACTTCTTCCAGCACCAGGATGACGCTCGCAAGCGCTCGCTCGTCCTGGTCGCGCTCTTTTTCTGCTGCGTCCTCGCGATCGTCTTCTTCGTCTACCTGCCGGTCGTGGTGATGGCCACCTACGCCGACATGGGTGTCGTCGCGAGGAGCTTCGAGAATCCCACGTGGTGGTGGCAGACGGACCTCCTGCTGATGACCTTCGCGGCGATCGCCCTCTCGGTTGGGGGCGCCTCCGCCTGGAAGATCCACCAGCTCAGCAGCGGCGGTGCTTCGGTAGCCCTCATGCTCGGCGGCAAGCTCGTCGACCCGGCCACCACCGACGCCGCCGAGAAGCGCCTGATCAACGTCGTCGAGGAGATGGCGATCGCCTCGGGTGTGCCGGTACCCCTCGTCTTCGTCCTTGACCAGGAGCGCGGCCTCAACGCCTTCGCCGCCGGCTACTCCATGGAGGACGCTGCCGTCGCGGTGACACGCGGGGGCCTGGACGCGTGGAACCGGGACGAGCTGCAGGGGGTGATCGCCCACGAGTTCAGCCACATCCTCAACGGTGACATGCGGCTCAACATCCGGATGATGGGCTGGCTGCACGGCATCCTCTTTCTCACGCTCATCGGCCGCTTCCTGCTCTACGCAGCGTCCGGGAGCAACAACCGGCGCCGCACGCAGTGGGCCATGGACAGCAACCCACGGCACAACGACCGAGGCGGCTTCGTGCCGATCTTCCTCCTCGGAGCGACCCTCTGGCTGGTCGGCTCGATCGGCATGATCTTCGCCCGCCTCCTCAAAGGAGGGGTCTCGCGCCAGCGCGAGTTCCTCGCGGACGCCGCCGCCGTCCAGTTCACCCGCAACCCCAACGGCCTCGCGGGAGCGCTCGTCAAGGTGGCGGGCGTCCGCGAACAGGGGGAGATTCTCCACGAGAGGGCCGAGGAGGCCAGCCACCTCTTCTTCGGCGCTGCGCTCCGACCCAGCATGCTCGGCAGCCTCTTCGCCACCCACCCTCCCCTGAGGGAGCGCGTGCGTCGGCTCAACCCTGCGGCCGCACGCAGGCTCAAGGAGGTCGAGGAAGGACGTGTCAACCTCGGCGAGGTCATCGCCTTCCTCGCCCCGAAGGACGCCCAGGCCGAGGCTGTGGCCAAGGCGTCCGTGCGCGCCATCGAGGCCCACGCGCGCCAAGCGGAGCACGTGGCGGAGCGCGCACCGGCCACCGTGGCGGCGCTCGAGCGGCCGGTCAACGCCTCTGCACACACCGAGATGACCTTGCGGCCGGAGGCCTTGCTCGCCGACATCGGCGAGCTGCGCGAGGAACACCTCGAAGAGAGCCGCTCGCTGCTGGAGGCCATGCCCGAGAGCCTCCGCGAGGCAGCCCACACGCAGCTCGGGGCGATCGCGCTCCTCTACCTCCTCGTCCTCGACCGCACGGGGCCCGGCCGCGATGCCCAGATGGAGCGCCTGCGGGCGATGGAACATGAGGCGGTCCCGAGGGAGATCGAGCGCCTTCAGGATGCCCTCAGGGATCTGCCCGTCTCCCTGCGTCTCCCGCTCCTGGAGCTGACGACACCCGCGCTGCGGACCCTCAGCGCGGAGCAACGCGAGCAGTTTCGACGGACGGTCGAGGCGATGGTCAAGGAGGAGAGTCAGCTCACGCTCTTCCAGTTCGTCGCCCGAAAGGTCATCCTGCGGCGGCTCCGCCGCGCATCCGGGGAGGGCGTGGACGTGCGCCCTCAGTACTTTGCCTTGGGCGCGATCTCGGCGGACCTCGCGCTGCTCCTCAGCGTGCTGGCCCGGGTGGGCAACCCCGACGACGCCCGCGCGCGGCGCGCGTTCGAGGCCGGACGCGGCGCCCTGAAGGGGCTCGACGAGGGGCGCGTTCGGCTCCAACCCCCGGCCATGTGCACCTTCCTGCGGCTTGAGCAGGCGCTCGATCGCCTCGAGCTCGCTGCGCCACATCTCAAGCGACGGGTCATCGAGGCGTGCACCCACTGCGTGCTCGAAGACGGCGTCATCACGGTCGGGGAGGCCGAGCTCTACCGGGTCTTCGCCGAGGCGCTGGAGGTCCCGGTACCCCCTCTCTTGCCCAGGGGCTGAAGGGCGCGGCGAGGCGAGGGCTGCGGTCCATCGGGAGCTTGCCAGACCCGGCCTCGATCCGACCAGGCTTCGTGGGCCCTACGTCTCGTCACTGTGCCCCTTGGCGGGGGTGGCGGGAGTTGCTAGAGTGCAGCTTCGTCGTGTTTCGGAGAGCACCTCTGTCCATGTCCGCGGCCCCGACATCCCGTCCTCGCAACGCGCGCCAAGTGGCGACACGTGTTGGTGTACTCGGCCTGGTAGCGCTCGGGAGCCTCGCTGCGCTCGCATGGCTCTTGGCGAGCGGCTGGCTCGACGAGGGGCGGCTCAGCGCCGCGCTTGCTCCGCTCGGGGTCGGCGTCTATCCGGCCTTCGCGCTCTTCTACGCCTTCGCGACGATGCTCTGGGTGCCTGGGTTGCTGCTGGGCGTCGTGGCGATGAGCCTTTTTCATCCAGTGGTCGCCGTGGCGTTGTCACTGACTGGCTTCCTGCTGGGGGGCTCTGGGTCCTTTCTGTTGAGCCGCGGCCTCGGGCGAGACGCCATGAAGCGCTGGCTGGACGGGAACCAAGGCCGCTTGCGGCGCATGAGCGATCACTTCGAGCGCAACGCCTTCCTGCACATCGCCTCCATGCGGCTCTTTGGTGCCCCCAACAACGTCGCCTCCTACCTCAGCGGACTTGCAGGCGTCCCCTGGCGCACGTACATCTACGCGTCCTTCGTGGGCGCCTTGCCTGGAATCACGGTGGCGACCCTCACAGGGGGCTCTTTTCTGATTGTCCTCCAAGCCCGCTCGTTGGCTGCGCTGCTGCAGCCTGAGTCCCTGTGGACCTTGGGAGCCCTTGGAGTGACTGTCCTCGTTCTGCTCGTGGTTCGCTGGCGCATGCGCGCCTCGCCTACGCCCGCCCTCGCGGCCGAGTAGGCGTCTCGCTTCATCCCCGCACCCGCGCCAGCATTTGCGTCGACTCTCCGCACAGATCCGTCTGGCTCTCCTGGTCCTCTTTTTCTGCCTGGGGCTCGCGGGGCTGGTCTGGCTCGGCTTGGAGGGGTGGCTGGACCAAGACAAGCTCACCATGGAGCTCGAGCCACTTGGGCGCGGGGTCTACCCTGTGTTCGTGCTCTTCTTCGTGATCGGGGTGCTCTGCTGGGTTCCGCTCACGGTGCTCGTGTTGGCGGGCACCGCGCTCTTTGGCCCGTGGCTGGCCATGGCGCTCGCGCTCGCTGGGCTTTTTCTAGGAGCGTCCCTCTCGTTCCTCGTCGGACGCGTGCTCGGACGCGACACCATCGTCAAGCTGCTCAGCCGACAAGCGACCGTAGCGCTCTACCTCTCCGGTGGCTTCGTGGAGCGGGCGCGCTCGTCGCTGATCTTGATGCGGGCCGTCGGGGCGCCGAACAACGCCGCGACGTGGCTGGCCGCTGTGACGGGGGTGCCCTACCGCGTCTTCGTCTTCACGCTCTTCTGTGGAGAGCTGACCGGCATGATCACCACCGCCTTCCTCGGCAACCGCCTCTTCGAGGTCATCGCATCCGCCGACCCCCGCGAGCTGCTCGACCCCTACACCGCGATCGGCGTCCTCAGCGCACTCGGCACCGTGGGCCTGATCGCCTGGACCCAGCGTCTGGTGCGCCAGCACGCGGCCGATGCGGAGGCCGCAGCCGTGCAGGCGACAGCCCCCGACAACGAGCCCGTGCCACCGAGCTGGATCGGAGAAGGAGCCTAGACCCCCGAGCCCGCGTACTCGCGGAGCCAGGAGATCAGCGGCGCGACGAGGCGCTCCCTCGCATTGGCCCACCTGTGCCGGTGGCCGACATCTGCTGGCCACACCGGCGCTCTGTCGGATCGCGACGCTCGAAAGGACAGGGTTGACACGCTAGACCGATGCACAGGTAATGGTGCGGCCTCGCGCCCCCTCTGGGCGTGCGGGGTGGGCGCCGTCCATCGCCGCGAAGGGGCGAGCGGTGCTCCAGATGGCCCCCTTCCAACACCACGGTGCACATGAAATGGAGTACGTTGGTTCGTCGCACGTCCCTGGCCCTGGCCCTATTCCTTGGCCTCATCTCGTTAGCGGCTAGCGCGTCAGCCCGCCCGGCGATCCCCTCGGATCTGTCCAGGGTATGTCAGCTGCTCCTCACGGAGGCGAGAGAGGCCCTAACACGCATGGACCTCGACCTGATCGAGACCCGCCTCGCGGTCGCAGAGGAGACGGGGTGCCAGGTGAACCAGGTCGCCGCCGCGCAGACCTGGCGGGTGGAGGACGACGCGCTGCGTTCCCAAAGCGAGCTGTGCCGGGAGCTCTTTCACGAGGCAGACCACGCGATCGCGCATGCCCTCTTCGCGCCAGCGCGCCAGACGCTGCGCTCCCTGCAGCGCCTGGGGTGTGGTCCGACACCGGAGAGGGCTCTCTCGGCTCCTGCGCCAGCCACGTTCGACTTCGACGCGTGCCTCGATCAGACAGGCGGCAACTACCAGCTCTGCGAAGCTGCGGAGGAAGCTGCGGAGGAAGCTGCGTACGACGCTGCCCACGCCGGGCCCAAGCCCCAGGCCCAACCGGCGGCAGGCGGCCCGGGTCCGCGCCCTGCCGCTGCGCGGGGTGGGGCTGAGGTTCGCGAGTCGTCAGACTTCAGCGCGACCAGACAGGGGATCTCAGGATCGTACGAGATGGAGATGCTTACGACGCGCGCCCCCCGATCCAGCATCTTCCTTGGGAGCTTCAACTACGGCCTCAGCCTGATGTCCTTCCAGGACTTCGATGACCTCTTCCTGAGCACGCAGATCGGCTTCGGTGGGCGTGGCCTGATCGGAGGCCAAGGTCTCACACCCAACAGCGGGGGCGGTTGGTTCCTCGACCTACGCGCTGATCTAGGCCTGTCCTTCCTGTACTACGCACCTCCCTACATCGATGGCTTTGACGATGACGACGAAGACTACATCGACGGCGCATTCAACTTGGGCGGCATGCTCGGTGTCACCTATCTCTGGCTCTCGCAGGACGGGACCCTCACCCAGCCCTCGGCCAGCGGCTTCGGGTTGACGTTAGGGCTGCGGCTGGGTCTCACGGTCCCCTTCGGCGAGGAAGACTTGCCTGGAAACGTCGAGGAGTTTTCCCTTGCGCCCTACCTCGGCATGGAGTTCCCGACGTATAACTATGTCACCCAAGACTACTTCTCTTTCCGGGTGAACTTTATGCTCTGGCCGACGCCCTTCATCTTCACGCTGGGCATCGGTCTCGACTTCTGACCCACTAGCCCGCGTACTCGCGGAGCCAGGAGATCAGCGGCGCGAACACGACTTCCGGGGTCGTGCGGCCTACGAAAAGGTCGGCGTGGGCGAACCAGGTGTCGGCGTCACCGAACTCCCACGCGTCCTTGTCCGTGCCGCCCCAGGCGTCCAGCGCGCTCAGGGCAGCGCGCTGCGGGACGATTCCGTCTCGGTTGGCCGTCACCACCAAGAGCGGCTGGCGGGCTTGCGCGAGGGCCTCCGACACGTTGACCCCGCGCAAGACCATGTCCCGCGCGTTCATCCACCGCGCGATGTCTTTGTTGACCCGCGGGTGCGGGTCCTCCACGGTCTGGGTCATGTCCTTGAGAAAACGCAGGTCGACGTGCTGGGTGTTCATGTAGAAGTCCAGCGCCCCAGGAACCCGCTTCACCAGGGGGACGGCCGCCTTGACCAGACGCCGCGTCCCCACGATCGGGATGGAGCCAACCAGCTCAGGGCTTCGAAAAGCCATCTTCAGCAAGGGGTGAATGGTCTCCCACCGCAGAGGAGACCCCATGGCGACCAGGGCGCCGATACGGTGGTCCGGCCGGAGCGCCATATGCGCGTAGGCCAGGCTGCCGCCCAAGCTGCAGCCGATCACCACGACGTCCTGGGCCCCCGTGCGGCTCTCCGCGAGCGTGCCGGCGATGGCCGCCTCCAGATCCTCTTCGGCGAGCGCACGCAGCGATGGGGGCGCGCTGCCAGGACCCAAGGGACGCGAGGGACGCTGCCCGCGGAGGTTCACGCTGAACACCTCCAGGCCGGCTTCGGCGAGCGAGCGCTCCAAGCTGCGGCCGTCTGGGTGGAAGCCGAAGAGGAAGGCGTTCATGCCATAGCCCGGGACGATCAGCACCGGTCGACGCGCCTCCAAGGGACGCCCCTCGGCGACCGTGCGCTTCAGGTGAAGCATCCAGCCGTCGCGGTTGGGGAGAAAGCGCTCGTCAATGCGGAGGGGAGCGAGGGCCATGGCCAGTCCGTGTGCTGCGTGAGGAGAGGGGGTGCTTGCCGCCCGGACCTCCATGCTTACCCTGCCGCAGCGGGGAGAGCCAGAACCTCCCCACACCCCCGCGGCACCTTCACCTGAGGGCGAGCATGATGACCACCGAAGAGATCGAAGCCAAGCTCCGCGCCGCCTTCCCCGATGCCCACCTTCAGGTCGTTGACACCACGGGGACCATGGACCACTTCGAGGCGCTGGTGGTCTCCAGCGCGTTCGAGGGCAAGACCCGCGTGCAGCGGCACCAAGCCGTGTACGCCGCGCTAGGCGACGCCATGCGGGAGCGCATTCACGCGCTGGCCTTGACCACACTCACCCCTGATCAGTACGGCTCGCCCTGAGCGAGCGCTGCCTCGCCTCGTTCCCCTGCTGCCCCATAGGTTCATCATGGCACCCAAGATTGAGCTCCCCATCGTTAACCCCACCTTCGGCGAGGACGGCCCCGCGGGCAGCGACAAGCCCAGGACGAGAGCCGAAGGTGGCGACGTCATGAGCGAGATCCGACGCGAAGTCAGCGACAACCCGGTCTTCCTCTACATGAAGGGCACCCCACACCAGCCCATGTGTGGCTTCTCGGCGCGCGTCGTCCAGATCCTGCACCACATCCAGGTACCCTTCCAGAGCTGCAACGTCCTGGACGACTACGAGAAGCGCGAAGCCATCAAGGTCTACTCCGAGTGGCCGACCATCCCGCAGCTCTACGTGCGAGGCGAGTTCGTGGGAGGCTGCGACATCGTCACCGAGATGTTCCAAGAGGGTGAGCTGCAGACCCTCCTGAAAGGTTAGCGAAGCCTCCAGGCAGCAGCGAGGTGCGCCCGTCCTCTGGGCGCCCCCCTCAGCGCGCGCCGGCGCGCGTGACGCTTGGCACCACGCGGCGATGCGGGGTAGACAGGAGGTGACCGTCTCTCCCCTCGTCACCGCTCATGCGTCACAGCGCACCCCCACCACCACCCCCAAGCCACACCTCCAGCGCTCTGCTGCTGCTGGTTGCGTTGGTCTCGGCGACGCCCGCTGAGGCCTCCGTCTTGGACCTCTTCGGGTACGGGGTCGCCGGGGCCTCGATGGCCAACACCCGGCATACGACCGCCGAGGGCCACGAGGCCGTGTACTACAACCCAGCGAATCTGGTGGACGCGACGCGCCCGAGCTTCGCGCTGGGCTACCAGCGCGCTGACTTCTGGATGCGCGTCAACGACGAACGCTCCGACGTCCTCGCCGCGCCCTCGCTGGTGATCGGCTTCGGTGTACCCCTCCCCTTCGGTGGCTGGCTCCAAGACCGCTTGGCGCTCGGGATGGGCTTCATCCTGCCACAGACCTCGATCCTCATCGCGGACACGCCGCCCCCAGGGGAGCTGACGTGGGTCCTGGTGGGCAACCGCGCCCAGACGGTGTCCATCCAAGCCGCGCTCGCGGCGCGCCTCCACCCACGCCTCTCCATCGGCGCTGGTTTCGTCGCGCTCTCCGAGCTCCAAGGTGACATCGCGATCGCCCCCAACGCAGAGGGGCGCCTCTCGTCCCGCGTGCGGGACGAGCTGGTCGCCGCCTACTCACCGGTTGTCGGCTTGCGCTGGCGCCCCCTCGACGCGCTCCTCGTCGCGCTGGTGTACCGCGACGCCTCGACCGCCGAGTACACGCTGCCGATTACAGCGGACCTCGGTGACAGCTTTCCCGTGCCGGTGCCGCTCTTGGACATCCGCGGTACCGCTCAGTACGACCCCCGCGCGCTCACCCTCGAGCTCGCATGGGAGCTAGGGCCGCTACGCACCCTCGCCGCCTCCGCGAGCTGGCGCCAGTGGTCCGCTTTCCCCGTACCGATCGTCTTCACGGCCCCCCCCACTGGGTATCCGGCTCAACCCTCACCTGACTTCCGGGACGTTGTCGTGTTGGGGCTGGCTGCCCAAGGCGGCTGGCAGCAGGGCGCGTCATGGCACATCCCTCGCGCTGGCGTCACCTGGCACCCGACCCCGACCCCCGAGCAGACAGGGCTACACAACCACCTGGACGGCCACCGGCTGATCACCGGCGCAGGCTGGGGGTGGCGCCAAGGCGCCCTCCGCATCGAGACAGGCCTGCAGTGGCAGTGGATGCTGGAGCGCAGCGCGACAAAGCAGTGCGTGACCACGGCGGACGGTCGCCGGGTGGTGGACTTCGGCCAGGGCGACGCACCGACGCCGCCCTCCAACCGCAGCAACCCTGGCTGCGATGGGCTGCGCTACAGCGGACATATCCTCTATTGGGGGGTCGAGCTGGGGGTCGAGCTATGAAGGTGCACCAGCTCCTCTTCGCCGCGGCCGTCCTCCTGGTCTGCTGGTCCTGGAGCGCTCCAGCGGCCTCCAACCCGCTGGACGCGTACGGCTTCGGCGCCATCGGGGTGGCACGGCAGGGCGCGGTCGTCGCGACGGTCCAGGACATCAGCGCCAACTACTACAACCCCGCTGGTTTGGCGGCCTCCTCCGACCTACGCCTGGAGTTCGGCTATACCTACGTCCAGCCTAGGCTCACGATGAACGGCCGCGACCAAGACGTGGATCGCACCTACGGAGCCTTTGGCGGCCTGGCCCTCCCCGGCTCCCTCTGGGGACGCCGGGTGGCGGTGAGCGTCGGGACCTTCCTGCCCGCGGAGCGGATCAGCCGCATCCGCGCATTGCCACAGCTCCAGCCACGCTGGGCCCTCTACGACAACGAGCCGCAGCGCCTCGTGATCACCACCAGCGGGGCCGTCGAGTTCTCCCCGTGGCTGCGCTTCGGCTTTGGCCTGACCTACCTGTCCAACACCGTGGGCACCCTGGATCTCGGGGGCGTGGTCGATCTCCTCGACGAGGACCAGACCGCGCTCTTCTCAGGCGTCAACGTGGACCTCTCCTCCGTCCGCTACCTCTCGGCGGGTCTGCAGGGAGACCTCGGCGGAGGTTGGTCGTATGGGCTGGCGTTTCGCGACGAGTTCAGCCTGGACCTCGACCTCGTGGTCGACGTCCAAGGAGACATCGTACGTACGACAGGGGGAAGCCGCCGCACGCTGGTTCAGAATGGCCGGCTGCTCTTCGACTCGAGCAACACCAACCTCTTCTCTCCACGACAGCTCGCTCTCGGCGTCGCCTGGGAGGGAGGGGTCGGCGGCCTCGAGCTGAATCTGACGTGGCGGCAGTGGAGCCGCATGCCGCCGCCCACCTCGACCATCGAGATCGAGCTCGACCTGGGTGGGGCGCTGGACTTCAGCATCCCGCCCATGGATCGCCCCCTTCCCACAGGCTTCCGCGACATCGTCCTGTTCCACCTCGGGGGGTTCTGGCGCGCGGTCGACGAACCACGCTTCGGCGCCGACCTGCGCTTCGGCTACCGCTTCGAGCCCTCACCTGCGCCGGACCAGCCGACCGCCACCAACTACATCGACGCCGCTGAGCACGGGCTGGGGCTAGGGCTGGGCCTCCGCTTTGAGGACATGACGGCGCTGCTACCCAAGCCCGTCTTCCTCGACGTCGCGTGGTCGATGACACGCATGGTCGAGCGGACCTTTGCCAAGGAAGACCCCGCCGACCCGGTCGGGGACATCCGCACGGGTGGCTTCCAATGGGGGATCGTCGCGCATGTACGCTTGCATCTTTGATCCGAGCCGCTCTGAGCTGAGCAGGTCCACGCTCGGGAGCGCCGCGCTCCGCTGGGGCGTCATCGGCTGTCTCGTGCTCGGCGTCGCCGCGTGTGGCTCGCTCGGGGGGGAGGGGGGAGGAGACAGCAACCTCCCCACCCGCGGGGTTGCGCCCTACGCCTTCTGGACGGAGGCCGGCGAAGAGCTGCCCGACCCGACGGCGGAGGGGCTCCGACCCCTGCTGAGCGCGAGCGAGGGTGCGGGAAGGGTGAGCGCCGTCTCGGACGGCGCCGCGATGTGGCTCTACCGAGAGGAAGGCACCGGCAGCACGTGGCGCCTGCTGCGCCACCGCCTGCTCGACGGCTGGAACGTGGGTGAGGTCGAGGAGATCATCGGTCTCCCCTCTCCCCCCGAGGCATCGGCCTGGCAGCCTGGCGTCCTGCGCGACACACTCGGCCGCTGGTGGCTCGTCACCGCAGGGGAACGCCTGACCTGGTACCGCTCCACCGACGGCCGCCAGTGGACACAGGACGGCTCGCTCCCGCAGATCGAGGGCCTGACGTGGCGCAGCCCTTCGCCTGTCGTGCGAGGAGACGAGCGCCTCGTCTTTGCCGTCATCGCGACCGGCGAGGACGCTGGCCGGGTCATGGGCTGGCGGGAGGGGGCTAGCGCTTGGACCGAGATCGGGGTGGTGTTCGGTGGCGGAGAAGGCTGCCTGAACACCTCCGGACAGCCTGCGCCTTGTTGGGACCGTGCTGGCGTAGACACCCTCGAGGTGCGGCCGGCGCTGACCGCGGTGGGGAGGCCGCTCTTGCGGATGTGGTACAGCGCTGCGAACAGCGGGGACGTGGGTTTCGCCGCCTCGTGGGACGGCATGACCTGGTCACGCTTCCGCTACAACCCAACGCTTCGGTCTGGACGCCACACCCTCCGCTGGCCCACCAACGCGGCGCTCCGCGGCGGCCTCTATCTCTACGTCGAGCGCAGCGCGCGCCGGGAGGAGACCCGCGTGATCGGCGGCAGGTTTCTGGGTACCGGGGCGACCGACGAGCTGTGAGGAGAGCGCTGCCACGACCCAGGCGCTCCACCCCCTCAAGAACACCTCCGCCAGCGATGGACGACTGTAGGGGGCGCCTCCCAGGCCCGCACCCCCAGCGCGATCAGCGGGGCGGCGAGCGATCGGGCTGCGCGGGATCGCTGAGCTCCCACCACCTCCCTACGTAGCGCTCGCCCAGTTGAACCATGACGTGGGTCTGCCCCCCCTCACGGGGGAGGCGCCACCGACCTTGGGTCAGGGAGAGGGTCAGCTCCTCGACACGAACTCTCCCCGTAAAGTCCCGCACGTGGAAGCGCAGGGCGGCAGGCAAGTCATCGCTGAGCCACGGAGCGTCGAGCACGAGCACGTCCTGGGTGCCCTCCGTCTCCCAACGCAGCCACGCCGGCTCCTCGATGCGCACCGGCCCAGGCGTCCCCCCGCAGTCGAAAGGGACAATCGCACCCGAGGGGAAGCGCAGACGACCGCGCTGATAGCTCGACAGGATGGACGACGGGAGCCCCATGCGCATCTGGCCTTGCGCATCCCGCTCATGGAAGACGTCGCTGCCCTCGGGCGCGAGCGCGTATCCAACGCCGTGGGCGCGCACGACCCGTGCACGTGGAATCAGGGTGCAGCGCGGCGCCGTATCCGCAGGCACCGACTCGGTGTAGATCTGCGGCAAACCCATGTAGGTGTTGACCAAAAGGTCCAAGCGACCGTCCAGGTTGAAGTCAACCCGCGCTGCCGCTCGATGCGATGAGGGGAGCGGCAACTCCCATGGCTGCAGCGGCTGACCAGGCACCCGCTCGCGATAGACCTCATGGGTAGGCGGTGACAGACCCGCCAAGGGGAAGCTAGCGAAGGTGCCGCCGGGCCGCTGCAGCATCAGAATGGACAAATGCGCCATCTGACTCTGCGCGCTCTCCACCGAGATGCTCCCGTTGAAGAGCAGGACATCGTCGCGGCCATCCCGATCGAAGTCGTCCACAACGACCCCCCACGAGAAGATCCGCCATCCCTGGTTCACACCGTGGTCGATCCCTAGCTCTGCCGCGCGATCCGCCGCAAACCCCTGCGCTCCGAGCGGATAGAAGCGGTTTGGACCCCAGTCCGCGAGGTAGACGTGGCGCAGGCCGCCGACACGAAGCGACCCAAACCCCATCAGGCTGCCCCACGACTTGGGCTCCGCGCAGTGGTTCTCCTGGGAACACCACAGCGTCTCCAAGCCCTCTGGGATGCAGTCCAAGTCCGTCCAGCAGGGGGTGTTCGGTCCCTCCATGTGGTGGAGACGCCAAGCGCAGGACTCCCCCGGTTCGCAACGCATCCACAAGCCCGCTGGCTCGTGCTCACGCCGACGCCAATCGATCGTCGAGAAGGTGTCGTTCAAGACGTACACGTCCAAGAGCCCGTTATCGTTCACATCCAACACCGCCAACCCGAGGGTCGTGCCCGGCGAGAGCAAGGGCCGGTGCCAGTCCGGCGCCTGCGGCGACATGCGCACGTCGGGGCTCTCCATGTCCCGCGGCATCACCAAGGCGAAGCGATCCTCGCCCAGGTAGCGAAGAATCCGGTTGGGCCGCACACGCGAACGCGTGGTGTCCACCCCAAAACTCCTGCGGCCCGCCTGGCACGCGATGATCACCTCCACCTGACCGTCCATCAGGAGGTCATAGGCGACCGCTGCCCCTGGGTCGCACGCGAAGGGGTGCTCCGGCGCGCCAGGCTCTTCCTCCCAATAGGGCGCGATGGTCACCAAACGGAAGGTCGGATGAAAGAACGCCACGTGGAGCTCGCGATAGCCCAGAATCAGCAGCTCTTCACGACCATCGCCAGTGAAGTCCACGGGCAGCGCAAAGGTCGGTCGCCCGATCTGCGGCCCACAGAGCGGCGCGAAGGGCTCGAAGGCGATGCCCTCCGCGCTCGACACGTTGCGGTACAAGCAGGCGTGCACATCCTCCGGCTCCGGCAAGCCAGGGTGGCGATACTCCGCCGTCATCTCACCACGTTGCGTCCCCAAGAACATGTCGACGTAGCCGTCGTCATCGAAGTCGATCAGCGCCGCTCCGGGCCCGTACCCAAAGTTGACCGTCTCGGCGAGCAGGTAGCTCGGGTGCGCGCGCAACAGATCCAAGGTGATGCGCTCGAAGGACACGGACTCCAGCGGGCGAATCTCGCACACCCGCTCCCTGCAACGGTACCCCGAGAGGCAGTCACCCGACACCTCGCACTCCCCACAACGTCCATCGCTCAAGCAGGTCCACCCGCGACCGCACGCTTCCGCAGCGTCACAGGCAATGTCGCCCACCCACACGCAGCGATCCTGCTCACACCTCCGACCTAGGGCGCACTCGTCATCGTCAACACAAGCGATCGCGACGCAGGTCTGCGCCTCCTCGTCGCAGCGCGCCCTCAGGCCGCACTGGATGTCCTTGCGGCACCCAGGCACGCAGCGGCCAGCCTCACAGATCTCGCCATCGAGGCAGACCTCGTCCTCGAGACAGCCGAGCAAGCAGCGCCCCACGACACAGAGGTAGCTCTCGGGGCAGGCGTCATCCGACGCACAGGCTGGTTCGCAGGCCGGCCCCACGAGGGTACAGAGGCCCCCGTCCACGCACCGACACCGCACCAGCTCGCAGGACCCCGACACACACGCCTCATGCGCCTGACAACCCGGCTCACAGGCCGGCGTCGCGTCCTCGACATCCTCCCTGTCCGTGTCGTCGGCCACGTCCACGTCCTCCGTGGGCTCAACGTCGTCGTCACCCGCGTCCCCAACGCCGTCGACGAGGTCGGGGTCAACCTCCTCGCCGTCGCCGCCCGTCCCCGGGTCCATCCCAGGATCACCGCCGGGATCGAGGGTGTCCGCATCCAAGTCGACGTCGGGGGGGATTCCGTCAGCGATGTCCCCCTCGCTGTCTTCGAACGCAACATCGGGAGACGGGCCCGCAGCGCCTTCGCTCTCGCAAGCGGACCCAAGCGCACAAGCGAGCGCCAGAACAAAGAGCATGCGAGGGTCGACACGCCAGCAGGTGGCGTCCGGAGCCTGGGGCGACGCTGCCCTCCCGCTGGACCGATAGCCAACGGAGCGCGACGCCGCCACGCCCATGAAACCTATGGCTCGGTCCATCAAACCCTGGGGGCACGGAGGATGGTTCTGCCACGCTGACGCAAGCCAGGTGCGAGCGAAGCAGGCACTGGCATCGAAGTCTAGCACGGCGCTACCGCGCCGCAAGCACCTGGCTCAAGGAGAGGGCTCCAGCGGCCACCACCGCGGCACATAACGCTCACCGACACGCCACGCTGCGAGGTGCCCCGCCGCGTCCTCCGGCAACACCAAGCGCTCCCTGCGGCGCGCCAGCGTCCAGCGCAGATGCCTCACGCCGCCGGGAGGGCCCCAGAGGATAGCCTCCACCTCGACAGGCCCAGATCCAGCCAACCAGCCAAGGTCCAGCGTCCAGCGGTAGGGCGCGCCGGCCTCCTGCTCGAGCCACGGCGGCTCTTCGACAACCACGGGTCCAGCGCCACCCTCGCAGTCGAAGGCGCCGATCCACCCAGAGGGGAAGCGCAGGTAGCCACGTTGGTGCACGCTCAGCACCTGATCGCCGAGCCCCAAGCGCAGCTGACCTTGGACATCCCGCTGTGCCCACGGCCCCTCCCGCGAGGGTGCCAGCGCAAACCCTACGCCCGAGGCCGGCGTATAGCGTGGCCGGGGAAGCACGCGGCAGCGCGGCGCCACACCTTCTGGCTCTACCCAAGTGTAGAGCTGGGGGAGACCGTGGTGTGTCAGCACCAAGAGGTTGAGGCGACCATCGCCCGTCGCGTCCCACCGAGCTGCCGCACGCTGCGCGCTCGGGAATCGCTCGGCGCGGACCCTGACGCTCACGCGCGGATCCTCCGAGAAGACGTAGCGCGGTGGCGCCAGGCCCCGCGCGCCAGGCCAGGCCCGAAAGCCAGCCGACCCCACCTGCTCCAAGAGCACGCTCTCATGGTCCAGCAGCCGCGGCGAGCCGGGGTCAGGAATCGCACCGCGGAGCAGCAAGACGTCATCCATGCCGGCGCGGAAGAGGTCGTCCACGACCACCCCCCAGGAGAAGAGCGCTGTGCCCCACCATGAGCCGACGTCCGCCTGGAGCGGGCCAGCACGATCCTCGCAACCTCCGGCCCCGCAACGCAGCAAGCGCGCAGGTCCCCAGTCCGAGAGCAGCACGTGAGGCGCGCCATCGACCAGCGGGACACCGACCCCCATGTACGAACCCCACGCCTCAAGGTCCCCACATCCCCCCCATCGGGTACACCAGCCCTCTCCCTCGACGCTGCCGTCGGACGCCGGACACGAGGCTCCTGGGAGGCAGGGGGCGTTGGTCCCACGCATCGGCACCGGTGACCACGTGCACCCCGCCCCCGGGGCGCAACGATGCACCACCGCGCCTCCGGGGAGCGCGACGTTGCGCTGCCCGGGGGACGAGAAGCTGTCGTCGGCGACCACGACGCTCAACAAGCCCTCGCCCAGGAGATCCGCCGCCGCGTAGGCGAGCGTCGAGCCGGCGCTGAGCAGCGCCCGATGGTGCGAGAGCGCCGTCGGCGGGGCGCGCTCGTCGACCGGAGGCAGCGACGCTGCCGTCCAGAGGGAGAAGCGGCCCTCCCCTTCATAGCGGAGCAGGCGGTTGGCGCGGTACGTGGCCTCGTTCGCGTCGCCTCGAAAGGAGTGCCGGCCTGCCTGGCACCCGATCAGAAGCTCCGGCCGGCCGTCCCAGGTGAGGTCGATCGCCAGCGCCGAGCCGGGGTCGCAGAGGAAGGGGTGCCCCTCGTCCTCTCCTGAGGTGGGCGCCGCCAAGGTCTGCACGCGCAGGTGCGGCGCAAACCACACCACGTGCAGCTCGCGGTAACCCAGGAGCACGAGCGTCGGCTGGCCCTCCCCCTCCCAATCGACGCCGACCCCAAAGAGCGCACCCGGTGCGTGGGCCCCGCAGAGCGCCTCCACCGGCTCGAAGTGGAGGGCTTCGGGCGTCGAGCGGTTGAGGTAGAGGCACGCTCGCACGTCCTCAGGCGGGACCACCCCCGCAGGGACGATCTCCGCGACACGCCCACCCACCTCGTGGCCCAAGAACACGTCCAAGAGCCCATCCCCATCCACGTCGACCAGCGCCGCCCCTGGACCGTAGCCAACCAACACATCCGTGACCCGGTGGTAGGAGGGGTGCCGCAGCGCGACGGGCCACGGCTCCTCCACCCAGCGCGGCAACCCATGCTCAGGCGGCGCGCACGCCCCCTGCACGCACTCCGCACCATCCGGGCACACCCTCCCTGCGCCGCACTGCGCGCAAGCGCCCTCCACGCATGCCCCCATGTAGCCGCAGTCTCCCTCGTCTGCGCAGGGAGACCCCACCAACGAGCGGCAGCCCTGCGCCTCGCAGCTTGCGCTTACGCCGCACTGATCATCCGCGCGGCAAGGCACCGCGACACAGCGCTGGGACGAGACGTCGCAGCGGCCATACGCGCCGCATGTCAGATCCTGCGTGCAGCCAGCGATGCAGCGATGCGCCACGCAGAGCTCGTCGATCAGGCAGTCCCGGTCCTCCCGGCACCCGGGGAGACAGCGCCCCTCGAAGCACAAGAAGGTCGGCGGGCACTGCGCGTCCTGCGCACAGGCCCGCGCACAGAGGGGCGCGAGTGGATCACAGAGGCTCCCGTCCACGCAGAGGCAGGGGCGCGGGCGGCAACGGCCCGCGACACAAGTCTCGGTCGCGTCACACCCACCGCAAGGAGACCCCGGGGTCGTGTCCTCCTCTGCCCCATCGCTCTCGAGGTCGGACCCCTCGTAGGTGTCGAGGTCCGCGTCCCCCGAGGTCTCCTGATCACCCCTCGCGTCCTCGACGAGACCAAGGTCCTCCAGGTCCGGCGCCAGCTCCCCCTCCGCGTCGGGGCTGGCCACGTCCTCACCGTCAGCCACCTCCGCGTCAGCGACGACGTCGCCCGGGTCATGCTGGACGTCGTCGCCGGTCCCGGATGCCGGTGCGGATGGCCCGCACCCGCCGGTGAGCGCGACCAGGCTGATCCACAGCGCAGCGCGAAGCGCGAGGGGGATGCGGCGTGGCGTGCGGGGGGGAGAAGACATGCAGAGGAGGGCGCGCGGCGGGAGGATGATGCTTGCGTGCCTGGCACACCTCGGGGATGCTAGTAGGTCAGCGTAGGGGTCGCAACGTGGGGTTGGTGGAGGTCGAGCAGTGTGGGATTGTGGAGCGTGCGGCGCCGAGAACCAAGACGACGAGACCCGCTGCGCCGCTTGCGGGGCAGCGCGACAGAACCAGGCGGGGGCGCAAGACGACGTGCCCGCTCAGGCGAGCGCATCGGCGCAGGGAAGCAAGACGGTCCGGGAGGACGCGATCGCTGACCCCCTCGCCGCGATCCGTGGCGCCGCGATCCTCTCCTCGGGCGGTGAAGCACCCCCGCTGCCTGGCCCCGACAACGCAGGGCGCACTGCCCCCCGTGTGGCGGCGACCGTGGAGGTCAGCGCTGAACGTCTTCAGGCTGCTGCCCAACGAGCGAGCGGGCCCGCTGCAGGCGCGAAGCCAGCCCGCGCACCGGCGACCGTGCTGACGCCTGCGCTCGCGGGCCCCGCCAAAGAGAACGCCTCCTCGCCGCCGCCGCGGGGGCCAGCGCCCGCGGCCACCGCCTCTGCGGGATCCTCCGCACGACCGGTGTGGGGACGCATCGCGCCGCTGCTCGTGATCTCCTCCGCTGGGATCGTCCTCCTGGTCTGGGCCACCATGCGCTTGGCGACGGATGAAGGCCAGACGCCCACCCCCACCGCCGCGGGCAGCGAGCGGGCCCAGGCCGCCTCAGGGGCGCGCCGCATCGCCCTCCCCCCGGTCCGCGCGGTCATCGGCTTGACCCAGCAGAACCGCGAGGACGTCTTGGCCGCCTGTTTCAGGCTCTCCGACAACGCGAATCACGAGTGCCGCGTGAGCACCTTGGAGGCGCGCGGCGAGGCTCCCTCCCGGGAGGTAGACTTTGGAGCCTTCGAGGTCGACCGCCTCGAGGTGTCCAACGCGGACTACGACGCCTGCGTCAACGCCGGGGCCTGCGCGCCACGAACGTGGGATCAGTGCCGATTCTATACCGTCCTGCGCTACGAGATGAACACGGCCGTCCCGGAGCGGATGCGCGCGGGAGATCGACCGGCCGTCTGCGTCACGCTGGCGGAGGCCTCCGCCTACTGCGTGTGGGCGGGTGGCCGGCTGCCGACCGCGGAGGAGTGGGAGCGCGTCGCCCGAGCAGGCGACGAACGCCTTCAGCCCTGGGGGGCATTCTGGTTGCCCGGCGTCCTCAACTGGGGGGAGCGCGACATGACAGGCTTCCCCATTCCGGGGCGCCTGGATGGCGAAGAGCTGACCGCCCCCGTCGACGCGTACCCCGACGGAGCGACCCCCGAAGGGGTCCTGAACCTCTTTGGCAACGCCGCCGAGTGGGTGAGCGTAGACGATGAGGGCCGCGGGGGCGTGCGCGGAGGGAGCTACGCAGACGACGTGCGGGTGCTCCGCGCGACCTACCAAGAGCTGCTCCCTGCCGGCGAGCGGCGCTCCACCCTCGCGTTCCGGTGTGTCTATGGTGGCGCCCCCGCGGACTGAGACGTTCGCACCACGCTCTCCCGCTGGTCATCGGCCCCCTGCGTCGCGGCGTGGCGGCGCGGCGGCCTGGACCGCGGTCCTCTCCGTGCTCTCCCTGGCCTGGATGGTGATGTCGTGCGCCTATGCGCCTCGCCCCCTAGCGCCCGGCGATCGCTACGCGCCGCCTATCGAAGAGCACGTCGAGGGCCGGCGCTTGATGCGCGAAGGAATTGCCCTCGCCCGACCGGCCCCCGGCTTCGTCCTGCCCTACGCGCTGCAGCGGGTCTACGGCACCTTCGGCGACTGCCGCCCGGGCGGACGCCAGCATCGCGGCCTGGATCTCGGAGGCGTGGGACCCAACGCGGGCTTGGGCACCCCGGTGCGCGCGATGGTGCGGTCGCGCATCCTCTTTATCGGGCGTCCCGAGGACGACCCTGCGCGCTTTGGGACGCCCGACCTGCGAGCCGGGACCGTGGAGCGAGGCGGCCGTCGCCTGCCGCGCACCGGCGTCCACCCCCTCTATGGCCGCGTCGCCTACTTCACGCGCGACTACGGCGCCTGGCGTTCGGGAGCGATCGTGGTGACGGAGGTCATCGGGACGCCGCTTGCCGGTCACCGGGTCCGCTACATGCACCTCGCAGCCATCCACCCCATGCTCGACGTCGGGGACGAGGTCGAGGCGGGCCAGGAGATCGGGTTGATGGGCGGCACCGCGGTGCAGTTTGATCTGCCGCACGTCCATATCGACATCGAGACCCCCGACGGGGTCCGCGTGGATCCCGCGCCTTGGCTGGGCATGGAAGCGGACGACCGGGTCTGCCGTTGAGGAGAACGCCTCTCTGGAGCCAGGGCTGCTGCGGGAAGCGCATCGCCTACAAGGGTCCCTGCGCGGACGACTGAGCAGGCTGGCGGCTCGCCCTGCGGCTCAGCCGCCTGCTTCCGGTGCTTCGATCCCGGCTGCTCGGCGGCTGACCTCGCCTAGAGGCTCGCCTCGTACTCCTCGAGGGCCAGGCCCGGGTTGCCGTCGCCCGCCTTCGCAGGAGCACCTGGCGCACTCCCCGAGCCGCCCGTCCCGCCTGCGCCTGGGCTGCCGATGGTGTAGTCCAAGTCGCTTCGGGTGATGCTGCTGCTGCGCACGAGGAGGATGCCGAGGCTGTGGCCGCCGTTGCCACCGGAGCCGTTGCCACCGGCACCGCCACCGCCGCCGTCGCCGCCGCGCCCACCGTTGCCGCCGTGCTCTACGCTGTGGCCGTTGCGACCCGGGCCGCCCGCGCCACCCGCGCCGCCACCTGCGCCATTGCCGCCGCGACCCGCGTTGCCTCGGCTGTCGCGTGAGAGCCCGTTGCTGTTGCGAGTCTGCCAGAAGCCATACGCTGCGCCGCCCTTGGCGTAGGGGACGAGCGGGACCTTCCAGCGGTCGGCGAGCAACTCGAAGCGGTAGACGAGGAGCATCGACACCGGGATCACCATGAAGGAGACCCTGTCGGCACCGCTGCGGATGTTCTCGCCCGGTTCGGGCTGGGCCAAGATGGCGCGGGCGCTGTCGCGGAAGAAGCCGATCTGCGTACCGATCCCGATTGGGCCGCCGAGGTACCAGAACTGCCACTCGAAGCCGAGCACCGGCATGAGGCCCTTGCGCGGCGGTCGGGTGGTCTCACCCATGGCGTTGGTGCGTCCGAAGATGGTCGCGTAGGGGCCCAGACCCGGGCCGTCGTAGAGACGATCGACTTGAGGCAGGTACGGGCCGAGCTTGATCTCGAGGGCGAAGCGCTGGGGGCTGCCCGGGCGTCCGAAGCGATCGACCCGGCCCTTGCGGCCACTGAGGTCCGCCTCGGATTGGCGCGCGAGGGCTTCCTCGCTCGGCACGGGGCGAACCTTGCGTTCCGCCACTTTGGGCGGGGGGACGGAGGGCGTAGGTGCGGCAGGGGCGGGCTGCTCGTCGACGACGGTCGGCTCGTCGGCATCCATGTCGACGTCGACGCCGACGTCGACGTCCGGTTCAGGGATCGTGATGTCGTCGTCGGTCGGCGGAGGAGGCAGGTTGTCCGTCGCCGTGGGACCGGCGCCCACGGTCAGCAAGAAGAGAGCTGCGATCACTGTCGCCTCCGCCGCCTTCGGTTCGCCACGCCGCCGGCGCCCACCAGCAGCCCAAGGAGTGCACCGAGCGCTCCCATCGCCCGAGGTTCATCGGCCTGGCACGCGCAGTATCCACCGGTCCCGCACACACCAGCGATCTCGCACTGGTCCCAGAGGTCGAAGGTCTCGCGAGGCATTTCCGTCATCACGTCGGAGACCGCGATGGGGTTGCCGGCACGGTCGTAGGCGACGAGCAGGAAGTGATACGGCTCCTCGTTTTGAAGACCCGTGACCCGTGCAGAGCTGGAGTTGAACTGCAGGTGATCGGTACACACGTACGCCCAGTCGAGGCTCTCGAGCGCCGAGACTGCGGCTGCGCTCGGGCCCGTCGGGCCCCCGGTGGTGTCGGTATCGGTATCCGTTCCTCCGGTGGTACCCGTGTCTCCGGTGATACCCGTGTCGCCGGTGGTTCCGGTCGTCTCCCCGTCGTCTCCGGTGCCGCTGGTCTCTTGGAACGAGACTGGCTCGTCGGGCCACGCGTCGAAGCCAGCGGTCGGATCTCGGTCGTCTCCGTCGGGATCGGGATCGGGATCGGGAATCGGATCGGGCGGAAGCTGGCTCGGGTCGACCTCGCGCATCTGCACTTCGGAAAAGGGACCCTCGGGACACAGGTTCTCCTCGGTGAAGTACTGCGTGCCGAGGTTCAAGCCCGTGATGCTGCGCAGCGTGAACCCTTTGCCCGGAAGCGGGTTGCCGTCACGATCGGAGCAGAGCACCCGGAAGCCGCCCTCCGGATCGGGAGCGTCTTGGGTCCATCGCACGATGACGGCCTCGTCGCCCGCTTCGACCCGCACATTGGTCGGCGTCGTGAACGGGGTGTCGAAGTCGTAGCTGAGCGAGCCACCCGTACCATTGGGTACGTTTTCGCTGCGATCCCCGCGGATGATGAACTCCTCGGCCTGACAGTCCGGCTGCCCGTTGGACTCCACGCAAATCCAGATGCCCGCATCGCCGCGGCCACGGTCGCACGTCCCATAAGCGACCGCGTTGTTGACCGTTTGGTCGGTCCCGTCGATTCCTCGCGCCAGCCAGACCGGGTGAAAGAGCAGGTCGAGGCCGTTGCGGTAGTGCTGGGGGATCGACTCGTAGAGCTTCACGCAGGGACGAATCTGAAGGTTTGGTACTCCTTGTGCGTCGTCACACCGATTCCCGACATAGGTCCGAATCTGTTCGTTCGGGTAGTTCCCCGGCTGCAACACGATGCGGGCCCAGACCTCCTGGCCGCACTCGCAACGCGCTCGGTTGATGAAGCTTCCGTTGAGATCCTGCTCGGTCATCAGACGCCCACGGCGGGGCTCGCCCTCCGCGTCGTAGTCGACCGTGTAGTAGAGGATCTGGAAGTTGTCCGCCGTCGGGCCGCCGCCGCCGTTCGGCACCGTCTACCAGTTCGACGCCGAGGGGCTCGTCGTGCCCACCGCCGAGGGCGTGACCACCCCCGAAGGGGTGCAGCTGTTCGCCGGGCGCCCGCCGCTGGTGCCCCCCGCGCGCCCGGCCGGGCTGGCGCCGGAACCGGAGCCCGAACCGGCTGCGCCGGAGGCTGTGGAAACAACCGCGGAGCCGGACCTGCCCGAAACGGTCGCGCGATGCGCGGTTTGCGACGCCGGCCCCGCCGCCTCCTATCTGTCCAGGATCGACCGCAGCTCGACCAGGTTGGAGCGGACCTGCAGCAGGTTGAAGCCCATCGTCGCCAGATGCGACGGGAAGATCGCGCTCGATTCGTTGCCGTTGGAGATGATCCAGGGCTGGACGTCGAGCGAGTTGCGCAGGTTCTGCTCCATGCGGGTCCACAGCGCCGTCAGGTTGCGCTCGGCGATGACGGAGGCGAAGTCGGAGCGCGCGGCGACGAGGATCCCGTAATAGGCGTAGAGCTGGCCGTAGGCGAACCAGAAGCGGTCGTCGGCCCTCAGGTCGAACCAGCCGGCGTCCGACAGCTCGATGCGCTGGCGCAGGATGTCGGAGGTCGAGCCGATGTCGCCGGCGATGCGGTCGAGGAACTGCATCAGGTTGTCGGCGCGCGCGTCGAAGGTCGCCTGGCAGCGCTCGAGGCTGGAATTGAAGGCCCGCAGCTTCTCGATGCCCTCGCGGTAGACGCTGGGCGTCGGCCGCGTCGGGCCGCGCCAGCCGATGTACCAGGCGGTCTCGGCCCAGGCCATGGCCGTGCGCGCGTCCTGCAGGTTCTGGTCGATCTGCGACGTGCCGCGGATGCGCCCCAGCGTGTCGACCAGCTCGGTCGTGGTGCGCCGCATGACCTGGTTGATGCCGAGCTGGAAGGCAGCCTTGTTGTCGAAGAACGGCGTGTTGCGCCATTCGATGCCGAGGAGGCCCGCCTTCGACACCAGCATCGAGGAGATCCAGGCGTTCTGGTTGACGTTGAAGTCGATCAGGTCGGCGGCGACGCCGGCGATGGCCGAGGGCTTGCAGCTCTGCGCCGGCTGCGCGCCCGAGGTGGCGGCGCCCGAGGTGGCGGCAAGCGGCTCGCCCGCCCCGGTGGTGCTGCGCGCCTCGACCAGCGCCGCCGGATAGTCCGGGTCGAAGCCGGTCCAGAACTGGGTGACGTAGAAGAAATAGCCGTAGAGCCCGATGATGCCGGCGATGATCGCGCCGACCACGGCCCGCAGGATCCAGCCGCGGCGCGCGTACCAGCGCCCCAGCCACAGGAACGGCCACAGCAGCGCGCCGACCAGCAGGCCGAGCCCCTTGCCGATGGCCTGGAAGACGCGGGCGAAGAACGAGACGATCGGATCGAGCATCGGGTGAGG
>ERZ869909.550-NODE-550-length-41877-cov-24.868804_pt1 | contig 41877 bp, 33 predicted proteins | sample MGYA00520892_ERZ869909 | MGnify/ENA primary metagenome ERZ869909 (study PRJEB32215, sample SAMEA104723947) | bioreactor metagenome | biome: bioreactor; feature: anaerobic bioreactor; material: water | place: China | collected 2015-03-12 ... | reverse complement strand
ATCAAAGAAACCGCAAATGGAGATATTGTAGCGCTTATTAACTGGTTCGGATCCAACCCGGAGGAAACGCTGCACCTGTTTAAAATGAACGCTGCCGGGGATATGATCTGGCAGCAGGCGTTTGCCTCTCATTATAATCACCCGCAATCAGTTGAGAATATCGGATCATCACTATTGATCACATCGGAAAACAAATACCTGATTACAGGAACAGGTTATTGGCAACATCCCTGGAACCCACAGGGAGGATACTGGATACGAGGTTTTTTCGTGATGGTTGACAGTGATGGTAATGAAGAATGGGTGTTGCCATTTGGTTTGAATGATACCATTACCAGCCATGCTCATTATTCGATTGAGCTAAGTAATAATAATTTTCTGGCAATCGGAAACAGCCGTTCATCACCCCTACCTGGTAGTATGTTGATATTTTTTGACACCACAGGCACAGTTACTAATCAGGTATCCATTCCGATTGCCTCCATAGGCCCTGGCATTGCTGACGGAGATTCCAGAAGGATCAATTTAGTGGACTCAGTGTATGTTATAGGTGGGTTTTATGGACCTGATTATCTAAGCACGAAGGTAACAGACTTTTTACTTGACACCAACCTTATGGCCGGCATAAATATTTTAGGCCACAGGCAGCATCCTAAAACTTTAACATCTATTAAAACGAATATCACACATGATCAAAAGATACTTGGTATTACTTCTTACAGGGACATCCCCCCACATACCGATCTTTATGCCTACAAACTCAACCTCAACCTGGAGTTTGACAGCGCCTACACCGGCAGTTATACCTACGACAGCCTCTGCATCCCCGGCCCGCCACAAAGCGGGATTGTATATCTGGATAACTGTGATATCATCCTGGGCACGGAAATTCCAACAGCAGCAGAGTACAGGGCAAGGATACACACCATTCCCATCACCATTTACCCAAACCCGGCAAAAGACAAAGTTACTTTTGCCCTGGAAAACACGCAACACCACCGCAACATAGAGTTGCGCTGCTTTAACCTGCTGGGAATGCAGCAATACCAAACAAAAATACTGCGCGGCCAACAACAATCCACCGCCAACGTAAGCAACTGGCCGCCGGGAATGTATATTGCTGTGGTGTACAGTGATGGAAAGCCGGTGGGAAGGGGGAAGTTTGTGGTGAGGAAATGAGGATTGACGAGTTACGATTTACGATTTACGATTTTAGAATAGCGAAGTTAGGAGAGCACTTCTAAAATCAGCAATCGTTAACTTAGCGAAGCGATCTCACCGAAGGTAATCCTTGTTCTAAAATCAAAAAATTATGGCAGATCGGTAAGGCAAGGGAAGTTTGTGGTGAGGAAGTAGTTGAAGTAAGAACAAGGATTACCGATTTCAGAACAGCGAAGTTATGAGAGTACTTCTAAAATCGCTATTCGTTGATCCTTGTTCGTAAATCATTTTTTTGAATTAAGACCGTGTCTGCCAAAGGAGGAACATCATTTCAACCCAACAAATATTTTACTCTTCCGCACATTCCTCAATCCCCCTCTCCAATTGGAGAGGGGTTGCAGGAAGCCTGCGCCATGCAGGATCGTAGCCGGGGTGAGGTGAAAAAGAATGTTTTTGCTCGCATTCACAATATTTCCACTATTTTTGCCGCTTTTAACGGCATGTTATACCATAAAACATACATTAACGATCCTGCTTATGAATGGGTTGTATTCATTCACGGGGCAGGTGGCAGTTCGGTAGTCTGGTACAAACAGATTCAGGCTTATTGCCGCCATTTTAACCTCTTGCTGGTTGATTTGCGCGGTCATGGCCGTTCTGCTGAAGGCCCTGATATGCAGCGTCACGACTATTCATTTGAATCCATAGCCCTTGATATTGTTGAAGTGCTGGATCACCTCAATATCCAGAAGGCACATTTCATCGGCGTTTCTCTCGGAACCATTATCATCCGTAAACTTGCAGAGTTGCGGAGGCATTACGTAAAATCCATGATCATGGTGGGTGCAATTACACACCTGAACTTTAAATCCAGGTTTTTTGTGAAACTCGGCCGCATTTTCCACGATATCATGCCCTATATGTGGCTTTATCGCTTCTTCGCCTTTATCATTATGCCACGCGACGAAGCCAAAGAATCCCGTAATGTGTTCGTACAGGAAGCACAAAAGCTCGCTCGCAAGGAATTTATTCGCTGGTTCATGCTCACACGCCGCCTTACCGCAAAAATCAAGAAGATGGAGGAAAACGATCCGGGCATTCCCGTTCTTTATGTGATGGGCGAACAAGACCATATGTTTCTTGAGCCTGTTAAAGAAAGGGTAAAGAAATTCCGGAATCAGACCCTCGCTGTTGTTGAACAATGTGGCCATGTGGTGAACATTGAGAAAGCAGCTATCTTCAACGAACTATCTATTGATTTTATCCAACAACTGAAGCCCCAACCCGTGCATATTGAAAATCATGGATCGTAAACTTTTGCTGAACCCGGAACACGCTGCCGAACTTGACCGCAACAATCAACTGGCCGGTTTCAGGAAAAGGTTCTATATCCCGGAAGGCAAGATTTATATGGATGGCAACTCACTGGGATTGCTTTCCGCTGATGCTGAACAATCGCTGCTGCGGGTGCTTGACGAATGGAAGCATCTTGCAATTGACGGCTGGCTGAATGGCGAAAGGCCCTGGTTCTGGTTTGCCGAACAGATTGGTGCTATGGCGGCGGAACTGGTTGGTGCCAAGCCGGAAGAAGTGGTTCTTACTGGAACCACTACTGTAAACATTCATGCGCTCGTAAGTAGTTTTTATGAACCCAAAGGGGAGAAAAATAAAATTCTTGCCGACGAACTGAATTTCCCTTCCGATATTTATGCATTGCAAGGACAGTTGAAGTTGAAAGGATTTGATGCTGCTGAAAACCTGATTCTTATCAATGCTCAGGAAAACGGTCTGATCAGCGAGGACGAAATAATTGCCCGAATGCAGCCAGATGTTGCCCTGGTATTTCTGCCATCGGTTCTTTATCGCAGCGGACAATTGCTCGATATGGAAAAAATTGCCGCAGCAGGCTGCGAACGAAATATCCCTGTTGGCTTTGACTGCAGCCATTCAGTTGGCGCTATTCCCCATTACTTTGATGACTGGGGTGTAGATTTTGCACTCTGGTGCAGTTACAAATACCTGAACGGGGGTCCGGGATGTGCCGCTTTTCTTTATGTGAATGAAAAGCATTTCAGCAAAGAACCTATGCTTGCAGGCTGGTTTGGCTGCGACAAAGAAAAGCAGTTCGATATGCTGAACACTTTTATCCCCTCGCAAACGGCTGGCCGTTGGCAAATTTCTTCTTCAGGCATATTGGGTACTTCACCCATTGAAGGTGCCATGAGGATGATGCTTGAGGCCGGAATTGTGAACATCAGGCGGCAATCCCTGCTGCTAACCGATTACCTCGTTGCTTTGCTCAAAGAAAGGATTCTTGACGTATTTGATGACTTCCGGATCATTACCCCATTGCAACACAAAAGCAGGGGAGGGCATATCGCACTTGAACATCCCGAGGCCCTGCGCATTTCACAAGCGTTAAGGTCAAGAGGCATTGTACCCGACTTCCGTCCGCCCAACATCATCAGGCTTGCGCCTGTAGCGCTTTACAACACATATACAGAGGTTTATGAAGTAGTTGAGATACTTTCGGAGATCATGCAATACCGTGAGTACGAAAAATTCCCCTCCAAACGCAAAGCCATTTCCTGAAGCTTTTTTACAGAGGTACACAGAATTATTTTGGATTTCGCTAATTCAAGGAATTCACTTTTTTGTTCTACCCTGGAAATTGGGACTTTAGACCTGGATCTTTGAATCAGGATCTTCCAACAATCCTACTCTGCCAATCTCACGAACAACTGTGCTGTTGAGTGCCTGATCACCACAACGCTTTCGCCTTTTTCAATAAAACCGCTGTCGGCAGTGGCATCGTAAATATCATCTTCAATCATTACTTTGCCTGATGGGCGCAAAATAGTGTGAGTCAACCCGGTTTTGCCTACCATGCTGCGGTATTTAGTATCAGCAGAAGTATAACCTTCATTGGCATCCTGAACGGTGTTCAGCGCCAGTTGCCCGAAAGTGGTGGTAGTAAATAGTTTCCGGCTGAGATAAAAAGAAGAAACCAGCGAAAGAAACGATGCAATCGCTACGATAAAAAACGCCTGAACAATTTGATGAAAGTATTGTGTGCCAAAATTGAAGCCCATATTGTCAACCATGGCCAGAACTAATCCTGCCATGACAAAAACAACCCCCAGCACTCCGGTAACTCCAAATCCTGGAATTGCAAACAATTCAATTCCAATTAGTATGATCCCGATAATAAAGATCAGGATTTCCCAGTTGGCAGCAATGCCTTCGAGATAAAGCGGAGCAAAATAAAGCAGTGCAGCAAGTATGGATGCAGCGATCGGAAAGCCAATTCCCGGAGTCTGCAATTCAAAGTACAATCCTCCAATGATCAGCATTATAAGTATACCACTCACAATTGGGTGGATCAGAAATCCGATTATCCTGTCGAGGGTGGTAAGAACCAGTTCAGTTATTTCATATTCCCGGATCCCGATTTTTTCAAGCAGATCTTCAATACTGTTTGCTTTGCCTTCGCTAAAACCATTCTCAACAGCTTCGGCGGCAGTAAAAGTGAGCACCTGGTTGGCCTCGGTAATACCTTCTATTACAATTCGTTCATCAACCATAGCCTGTGCAATGTCAGGGTTGCGGCCTTTTGCTTCGGCGGTTGAACGCATCATGGATCGCATATACGACTGATATTTGTCGGGCAAGGGTTCTCCACTCTGGTCAACAACGGTAGCCGCCCCGATATTGGCCCCGGGTCGCATATAAATACTGTCACACGCAATGGAAATCAAGGCCCCTGCCGAGGCAGCATTGTTGTCAATGAAAACAAAAACCGGAATGTTTGACCGCAAAATGCGCGTTCTGATACTGTCGGCAGCTTCAAGTGTTCCCCCATAGGTATTCATGTGTATCAGTATCAGATCCACATTCATTTCGTGCGCTTCGTTCATGGCCTTTTGGGTCGAGCGCCATACAGGCGGAGCAATGGGCTCCTTAATATCAAATTTATAAACCCTGACCAGCATTCCGCTGTCAATTTTTTGCCTGAGGGTAAGACTTTCACCTGCGATGCCCTGTAAACCAATCGCAAGGAAAATAAAGAGGCCGATTATACTATTTCTGACCATAAGCTGAATTATTTCCTACTATTTAAAGAATTGTTTTACTGTTGAATAAAACGTGTTAAAGATAACATTATTGGTGGCAATGATCTCACCGCCGTAAACAAAGTTTTCACCTCCGCCAAAATCGCATACTTTACCACCGGCCTGCTGCACAATGAATGACCCGGCTGCAACATCCCAGGCATGAAGTCCGTATTCATAAAAGCCTTCAAAACGCCCACAGGCCACATAAGCAAGGTCAACGGCGGCAGAACCCAATCTGCGCAGACCTGAAGTGTTCCTTGCCAGGTATGAGAACAATTCCATGTACGGAGCCATGCGGCTATAGTCGTAGTAGGGAAATCCTGTGGCAAACAATGCATGATCCATGTTACCCGTATCTGATACTGCTATTTCTTTTCCGTTCAAAAAAGCCCTGCTGCCTTGCCATGCATAAAAACATTCCTGCATATTGATCTCGTAGACAACACCCAGCACAGTGGAATTGTTGTGAGTCAGCGCAATGCTGATACTGTAGATGGGAATTGAATGGATAAAGTTAGTTGTACCGTCAAGCGGATCAATAATCCACATATAAGCTTTGTTCACGGTGTTGGCAACATCTTCTTCGGCCATAATGCCTGAACCTGGAAGGATTTCCGAAAGCCCGTCAACAAGCATTTGCTCTGAGGCCTTATCAACACGGGTCACAAAATCATGAATACCTTTTTCAAAAAACTCAGTGGCGTGCTGGTCGTCCATATGCCCTTTAATATAGGCTCCGGTTTGTTTTACCAGCTCACAAACCTTTTTGCATATTTCTTCAAGTTCCTGATAATTCATAATTTAGTTTATGTCAAATGAATATTTCATTCAACTTTTCGCTTCTGAACCAGAAGCAGGTAAACCACCCCGGCCAATCCCAATAAAATGAGCATAGAAGCTATAAGTTCAGCCTGGGTTACTTCTAAGCCAAAGATGTTGTACGGAGGGTTCACACGAATTTTTTCAACAAAAAATCTGGCTGTGCCGTTCATGATCAGATAGATAGAAAACAGCAAACCCGGTATTTTGAGACTTTTTCTGATTGCCCAAACCACTCCGAAAAACACAAGCGAAATCATGCTTTCGTATAAAGATGTAGGATATACCGGATTTTCAAGTACCCTGCAATACTGGCCACTGCAGTTGTGTATGGGAATTCCTTCGCGGATCACATTGTGTGGAAAATCATACGCCCAGGCCCAGTCAGGGAGAAATGCGAGCCATTCGGGTTTTGGGTTCAGGTTTTCAATACCCCAACAGCCATCACCTGAGAACTGGCAACCCAAACGGCCAACGGCATAGGCAAGTAGCAGGGCAGGGGCTGCGGTATCGGCCAGCACCTTCCAGGGAATGTTGTTTTTTTGTGCATACCATACCAGGGTAATTGCCGCAGTGATCAGCCCCCCATAAAAAGTAAGGCCCTGAAAAGAAATCAGCATTCCCAAGGGATCCCTAAGGAAGGAAGAAAAGTTCTCAAGAATATCAAAAGCCTTGGCGCCTATTATCCCTGCAACTGCTGCAATCATGATAAAAGTTACGGTCAGTTCATGCGGACGCACTTCCACCACCTCGGTTTTCGGTTTTGGAAGCTTCTCTTTTTCAGCGCTTCGCCAGGTTGAGTAAACCGAGAGCGCCGCAACAACAAGCCCTCCCAGAATACTGCCTTCGCCTGACAAAAGAAATTCCTGGGGCTCTTCAACAAAGTAGGAGTAATTCATGATCATGGCCACACCTTTAAAGCCTAAAAGGAAACCAATCATACCACTGATTATCATTTCCTTAAGACTTGCAGGTTTTCCTTTGATAATGGTCTTTTTTTGTGCTGACAGGAGACCTTCCGCTTCTTTTCGCTTGAGTTCGTAATACAATATCAATGCTCCGGTAATAAAAGCCAGGGCAACAAAAAAGCCATATGTCTGAATGGGCAATCTGATGGAGGTTCCCAAAAGATCGTTGATCATGTCACTGAATCGTGGGTACATAGGTGTTTGGTTGATTAGTTGATTAGTTGATTAGTTGATTAGTTGATTAGTTAATTGGTTGATTGGTTAGTTGGTTGATTGGTTAGTTGGTTGATTTGTATTAGAATGTTGGGGTTTAGGAATTATTTCCTGTCCAAACGTCGTATGCGGGTTGGACTGCCAACTGCCACTGCATACTGCCTACTCAATATGGTCTGCCGTATAAATAAAAGTATCATCGCTATCAATGTGGACAAGTTTCGTTTTGAGCACGCAATTTACAAATTCATAATTGAACGGAGCTTTCACCCGTATATAATTTCGTGTAAATCCGCTGATAAAGCCTTCACTGTTTTCTGATTCAAAAAGCACTTCTTCGGTTCTGCCCTGGTTTTCAAGTAAAAATGCACTTTTTTTCTCTTGAGAAAGGGATGACAGCATCGCTGTCCGGGTTCTGATAGTTTCAGGCTTGAGCTTACCGGTGAAACCAGCAGCACGGGTTCCCGGCCTTTCGGAATATGGAAAAACATGCAAATAGGAGAGAGGCAGGCTTTTGATCAGCTCAAAGGTTTGTAAGAATTCGGATTCAGTTTCGCCCGGAAATCCAACAATAAGGTCGGCGGCAATACAGGCATGGGGCAATTGGCGTTTAATTGCATTTACACGGTTTGTGAACAGCTTTGTATTGTATTTCCGGTTCATCCGTTCAAGAACACTGTCCGAACCTGACTGTAACGGAATGTGAAAATGTGGCATCAGTTTCTTTGAAGCCGCTACCAACCCTATAATTTCTTCTGTCAGCAGGTCGGGTTCGATGGAAGATAGCCTGATACGGGTATTCATATCAGAAAGCTCAATTTCATTCAGCAAATCAAATAAGGTTTCGGAACCTGGCTTTCCGAAATCTCCGATGTTCACACCGGTAAGAATTATCTCGCGGGGTGCTTCATTAACCACCCGATTGATCAATTGCATAGTTTCCATAACCGAATTGCTTCGGCTTCGCCCACGTGCAAAAGGTATGGTGCAGAAAGAGCAAAAGTAGTCGCACCCATCCTGGATTTTAACAAAGCTGCGTGTACGGTCAGAGCCGGAAAATGCAGACTGAAATTTCTTGGTTTTTAATATGTTGGATACGGCTACCTTATCTATAGCATCAAGGCTGCCATCGCTGAGAAAATCCTTTAGCTTATGCTTATCGGAATTTCCGATAACCATGCTCACACCATCCATCGAAACGAGTTCTTCTGCCTTGAGTTGCGACATGCAGCCCAGCACTATTACAGAAGCATGCGGGTTTCTTCGATGTGCTTGCCTGATGGCCGCACGGCACTTTTTCTCGGCAACTGCCGTTACCGCACAACTTTGAACCACATAATAATCGGCGGTATCGCGAAAATCTACAACCTCGTATTCTGTTTCAAAGTCGCGTGCCATGCCAGATGTTTCGGCAAAATTTAGCTTGCAGCCTAATGTATGAAATGCAATGCGTTTTGTAGTCATTTGCTGCAAAATTAGTTCTTTTCATGCGGGCAAGACCCGATAAAACAAATTAATGCCTTAAAATTTGGGCTTAGGTTTCCTGCCGGCCAAAAAATGCTGAATCATCACACCACTGATGATTAATAACAGTCCGGCAAAGGTACTGGGCATGATGATCTCGCCTACGGTAATTCTGATGAATATCAAGGATAAAAACGGTGATAAAAAAATCAGGTTTGAAACACGCGCTGTGGTATCAGCATATCTGAGTGCAAGCAACCAGAAGAAAAACGTGAAGCCCATTTCAAAAAGCCCCACATAAACAGCGCCGGTAAAGCCTTGCCATGCTAACGACAGCGGAGGGGAACTGATAAGTATCAAGATGATGATATAAACGGTGCCAAACGCAAAATTAAGTACGAGCTTGCCAAGCGGTTCGCGTTGGTCCTTCATATTTAGTATCCAGTACATTGCCCAAACCAGTGAACTACCCACGGCCAGGGAAACCCCCAGTGGGTTTGACAAGCTGAAAGCAGTAAAATCGCCGCGGACCGCAATAATGATTGTTCCGGTGAAACTAATCATTATTGCAAAAAACGAAATCAATCCGATTCGTTGTCTTAGAAAAATAATGGAAAGCAATACGAGTGTTACCGGCCATAAATAATTTAATGCCATGGCTTCCTGGGCAGGAAGTATGGAATAAGCATGAAACAGGATCACATAGTATAAGAACGGGTTGAGAAAGCCCAGAACAGCGGATCGCTTTAGACCTTGAATACCGAATAACTCCCTGATATCAACCCTGTTTGTGAACAAGTATAGCAGCAGCAGGGCTACAAAAGATATCAGGCTTGCAAGAAACAAAAGCTGGTAGGGATGGAAATATGATAAGGTAAGCTTAAATGCCGAACCTGCTGTTGACCAGAAAAGAACGGCAATCAAAGCATAAAGATAAGCCTTGTTGTTTGAATTCATTTTATTTGCCTGACTCTGCTAATCGTCGGTATCGCTTGAGGTATCGCTGACATCAGCCTCATCACTATCTGATGAGTCGTCAACCGGTATATTGTCGGCTTCGCTTTTAAACAAGTCTTCCTCAAGCTTTTCGGCCTTATCAAGTTTCACCTTAACCTTTACCAGATAACTGGCGTCGTCGGTGTCAACCGTTATGGCATGAAAAAAGTTGTTATTTGGCAAAGTAACCTTGAATACATGGTTGGCATATCCCTGCGGATATTTCTTCATGATTGCCTGCAGTACATCAGGCGTAAGGTTCTCAAAACTAACGACTATTCTTTTTTTCTGATTCATGGTTTTGCCTGAAAAAATTATGACGCAATTATACACAAGATATTGAAACGGCGCTCATAAAAATTTATTTTTTTGTATAATTTTACCCCGCAAAAGTAAGAGCGCTAAAGAAATGGATGCAACAGCCTTAAAAAGAAGAAAGAAATATAGTTTTTCAATGCCTATGGCTGCTTTTCTTATTCTTTCTGTTGTTTCAAATGGGCAAGAGTTCAACGAGCCAGAATTAATATATTTTGAAAACAGGGTTGAAAGTATTGTTGCTTCATTTGAAATGGTAACCGCCCGTCCGCATTTCCTGGGAGAAGAAACAGGTAGGAAATATTCGGTTTTTCACGATCTCTACAGCATGGTTGTTGGCGGTGATGCCATGTACTCAGGGCCTCAGATTGTCATTGATAAGCCTGCCATATACAGGGCAGTACAACGTGCAAACCGCTATTACAGAAAACAATGGCGCAGAAGCAGGATATCTGACCTTGAAGCCTACGAGAAGGTAAATCATATGCTAAATGTTGCCATTTCGGTTTATACCCAACCTACCGAAGCGCTTGAAGAGGAATTTCGCAGTGCCGGATCAGCAGAAAAAATTGCAAATATTTTCGAACGCATCGTACTTTTGTAACCCTGAAGGATATCCAGACTATCTGATATAAAATAAACATTCCTGCAACTTCATTATCCATCAAAAAAATAACTGACCGAACCGATGAACTACTTGTTTAAGCTAACTGCCACTATTTTGATATGCCTGAAATTTTCCAACCTTCTGATTGCCCAGGATCCGGAACGTGCACAATTTCCGCCTTATCTTGCCAACGCTTATTTTGGAGCAAATGTAGGATATATAACTTACCCGTTCTCAAACGATCACCTTGAGCCCGGATTTGTAGCCGGATCAGTAACTATACCGCATGAAGGGGTCAGGCTTTTCCTTTACGGAAGACACTTTAACGACTATTTATCCATGAAGATCAGTTATATGCGGCCTGTTTTGTGGGTATTATACCATGATCTGAATGGGATGGAAACCCGAAATTCTGTATGGATGAACGTTGCAGGCCTTACCCTTCAGCCGCAATTGCCGTTGGGGGAAAAGATCACGCTGTTTGGTGAATTCGGCCTTTCCATAGTAACGCGGCATGGCTTCAGAAGAAACGACACCTGGGCTATAAAAGATGCCAATTATGCATCCATTCTTGCCGGAGGTGGATTGAAATACCATATTAACGATCGCTGGGATTTAATGCTGCACGGGGTTTATACACCAGCTAATGTAAAAAACAAGCAGCCATATACCGTATTTTTTGCCCCAGGCTTTCAGTATAACATGCGCCCGCTTTCAGAAGAAAAACTGCAGGCCAAGTTGGCTGCATCCCGCCATTTTCCGAAAAACCATCTGATGATTGGCTACACAACGAATGCACTGGGCTATGGAGTAAATGCATTTTTCTCAGAAGGAACCATACCGGTTTTCTGGGGTGGGGGAGTAGAGGTAGAAAGCGGAATTTCAGTTAATTATCAGCGAAATGTGTTTCATGGGCGAAAATTCTTCTCACTTGACTTTGGGTGGAACCTGGCCTATTTTGAAACCCGCGATCTTAGAACCAGCTTCATGGGTATATCAGTTTATCCGCTTGCACGATTTACTTTAATACGAACAAAACCAGCCGACTTTTACTTCTTTTACGCTGCTGCCGGCCCGACCTTTTTGTCACAGGCTGTCATTGATGGGGTTGATACCGGAAAAAGTTTCACTTTCTACGATTATATGGGAATAGGCACGTTTGCCGGAAACAACCGAACGATCTTAGCCGAAATAAAAATAGGGCATTACTCGAACGGAAATCTTTTCTCCCAGAATCCGGGCGTAAAAATACCGCTCACTTTTGCATTAGGCTATACTTTCTAAGCCTCTGTTAATCTTCAGGCTCCTCATCATGTAAGGAGGTAATAACGTATTGTATGTTTTCCAGTCCTTTTTCAAAATCCGCTCCCAGGAGCTTGTCCATGAACAAACCGAAATAGCGGGCCATTGGGTTGTTGCCCATATCGGAATCCATTGACCATGTGAGCAGTGTGCCACCCTCAACCGGTTCGAAGGTATACCTGGAAGTTGCAGTTCCACGCTCCATAAAATCCAGTTCGGTGGTAATAAGGCTGTAAGGAATGCTTTCTGTAATGCTAAGTTTTCCCTGACCAGCCGCAGGATCATTGCTCAACCATGCATAAGCAGCTCCTTCACCTTCTTCCGGGCCGGAATATATAATCTCCATGTCAGGGTCAATCCGGTGCCAGGGCGACCAATTCTCCCAGTTTTTAAGCACATTTACCTGCTCAAAAACTACTTCGGGCGATGCCGTAATCACAGCCGAGCGTTCTACATAAATATGGCGGGGGAGAAGGTAGGCGATAATGACCGCCAGCAGGATGATACCAGCCAGAGTGATACCGATGATTTTCAATGTTTTCATAATAAGGTTTTTATTGGTTCAGGCCGCTAAGATATAAATAATTGAGATTCAAGATTTACTATATTTGCAGTTAAAACAATTAAAACCATTTGGCATGATAAGAAAAATTTTACCCTTTGCATTGATTTTTACAATGGCATGTGGTTCACAAAGCCAAAAGAAGGCCGAAGAAAACACTGCATCAAAATTTGGAGCAGAAATACATGAAGCCTTTATTAACAACCTGAAAACACTTTGCGGAAAGTCCTTTGCCGGTGAACAAACATACCGCAGCCACCATGGCGAAAGCTGGGCAGAACGTAATTTGATCATGCATGTTACGGTTTGCCGTGACGACAAGGTTCATATCCCGTTTCATGTTGACGAAGACCATTCACGAACCTGGATGTTTGATCTTGAGGATGGAAAATTGCGTTTCAGGCATCAGCACCTGCATGAAGATGGAACCCATGAGGAAGGCTCCATGTACGGTGGCTACGCTGATGAAAAAGGAAGCGCCTTTGTTCAGTATTTTCCCGCCGATGAGTATTCAGCGCAGGCAATTGAAGATGGCGGCGGAAATGTTTGGACAGTCAGTTTGGCCGAAGATCTTTCCTGGTTTTCATACCGACTTGACCGCGATGGGGAAAAACGGTTTGAAATTCGCTTTGACCTCACTATACCGATAGTACATTAAACCACGCAGAATTCTATTCTGGGAATCAGTTTTTGATTTAAACAATATTCCTATAATTAATATTATGTTAAATACAAAATCTCGAAGAAAAGGAAGAACAATAATTCTTCCCCCTCTTTAAACTAGTAGCTGCAATTAGTTTCTCTGCTGGTATTCCTTAATTTGTTTGTCAATCTCCTGGAGTTTTTCCATCTTATTGAGCCTTGTGTAAATCTCTTTCAAAGAAACCATGGTGTTGAAGTCATCGGATTGAATTTCCAAAGCTTTTTCCAATTTAGGCATGGCTCTGTTAAGGTATTCGTTCGATTTCTCAATCAAGGCGTTGTATCGCTTCTCTTCATCCCTGTTTGGATAAGGGAACGGAATTTTATTAGCCTCTTCGATTAAAACAGCGGCGCTGTTTACATACAAAGCTCCAAGGTTATAGTATGCATCAAAATAGCCAGGATTTAGCTCAATAGCCTTTAAATAAGCAGATTCTGTCCTTTTAAAATAGTCCTCCTCTGATTCCGGATGCTGGGTGCGTAACTGATCATAAGCAACGCCGACAGCAAAGAAAATCGTAGGATTTGTGTCGTCTTTCAGAACCGCCAGTTCCAACTGTTCAACGGCTTTCTCAACCTGGTTCGAAAGCAAATAAATGTTGATCTCATTGATGAGGAGGTTAAAATCTTCAGGATAGATTTCGCGGCCTTGTAAAATGTAATTTAAAGCAGCAACTGTATCACCTTGAGCCATATGTAACCTTCCCAAACCGGTGTATAAATCGGGATTGTCGAATTTCATATCAACAAGCTTCAAATAATACTGTTTGGCCACAGCAAATTCATTGGCAATTTCAGCGGTGATTGCAATGTTGAATACAGCCATGGTATCAATGCTCCCCAGCAGTTCGCTGGCTTGAAATGAGTTTTCAAAAGCAGAAATGGCTTTCAGAAATTCACCCTCATTATAATTAACAACCCCCAGATTGTAGAATTGCTCGCTGATCACAAAAAGATTGGTGATAATGTCAGTATAATACTGATTGCGCTCGTCCAATGATTTGGCTCTTCTATAGGATTCAAATGCAACATCCAAAGCATTGTCTGACAGCTTTTTATAGTTCGGATTCTCACTCATATGGATGGAGAGATAGATGTTTCCACGGTAGAACCATGAACGGGCATCTTCTTTGGTTTGTGCGTGCTCAACGGTTCTGTCAATGAACTCTTTTGCTTTGTCAAGCTCGCCGTTTCGCAGATAATTGAATGCAGTTGTACGGTTGTTTCTTTGTCCGTACAAAACACTGAATGAAATCAGCATTGCCAGTAAAAATGATAATTTTTTCATTGTTTCTGATTTTAAGATGTTGTAATGTTTGCTTGCAAAACTACACGCTTTGTTGCTGAATTGCAAAGATTCACTAATTTTTATGCATTATCACTTATATCTTTCGTTTCTTCAGTACTCTGTTCAGTTTCCTGATCACTGATAATAGCTTCTGCTTTCTCATCCTCATCCTGATCAACTTTAGCCACCGCTGCAATGCTGTCCTCTTCTTTCAGGTTGATGAGCCTTACTCCCTGGGTTGCCCTTCCAATAACCGGCAGCGATGCAACAGGGAGCCTGATTAACAGCCCTGATCTGCTGATGATCATGAGATCATTTTCGTCATAAACATCCTTTATTGCAATAAGCTTGCCAGTTTTCTCCGTGACATTGATAGTTTTTACGCCCTTGCCTCCCCTGCCGGTAATCCGGTAGTCTTCAATAATTGATCTTTTTCCGTACCCGTTGGCAGAAACAACGAGAATATTGTACATGCTGTCTTCAATGCAGATCATACCAATCACCTCGTCGTCAGGGCTTGACAGCGTGATTCCTTTCACTCCGCTGGCATTACGTCCCATGGGCCTTACGGTTTCTTCATTAAACCTGATGGCCCTTCCGGCTTTCGAAGCCAGAATAATTTCATGGTGTCCGCTGGTGAGGCGTGCCTCGATCAGTTCATCGTTTTCACGAATAGTAATGGCGTTGATGCCATTGGCCCTGGGGCGTGAATACGCCTCAAGGGAGGTCTTTTTAATAATTCCCTTTTTCGTACAGAGAATAATATAATTGTTGCTGATGTAATCTTGGTCCTTCAGGTTAGCAACATTGATATAAGCTTTTACTTTATCGTCGGGTTCAATATTGATAAGGTTTTGAAGAGCCCGGCCTTTAGAGCTTTTTGTTCCTTCCGGGATTTCAAACACCCTCAGCCAGTAGCATTTGCCTTTTTCGGTGAAAAACAACAGGTAGTTGTGGGCTGTGGCAACAAAAAGATGCGAAAGGAAATCTTCCTGCCTGACCTCGCTTCCTTTTGAGCCGCGCCCTCCCCTGTTCTGCACCCTGTATTCGACCAATGAGGTACGTTTGATATATCCCATATGAGAAATGCTGACCACCATGCTTTCGTTGGCAATGGTGTCTTCAATGCTGAAATCCTTGGCCGTGTAAACTATGTCCGTTCTGGGTTCGTCGCCGTATTTATCACGTATTTCAACAAGTTCATCTTTAATAATCTCCATTCTGAGACCTTCGTCTGACAATACACTTTTGTAATACTCAATCAGCTTTATCAACTCATCATACTCTTCTTTGATTTTTTCGCGTTCTAAACCGGTGAGTCTTTGAAGGCGCATATCAAGAATAGCTTTGGCTTGTATTTCGGATAACTGGAATTGTTCCATCAAACCTAATCTGGCTTCTTCCGGAGTTTGGGAAGCACGGATCAGGGCAATAATTTCATCAAGATGATCAAGGGCTTTGAGTAATCCTTCGAGTATATGGGCGCGTTTTTCTGCTTCCTGAAGTTCAAATTGTGTTCTTCTGGTCACCACTTCATGTCGGTGTTCAACAAAATGAACTATTATTTCTTTAAGATTAAGCGTTTTAGGTCGTCCTTTTACCAGCGCTACATTGTTTACACTGAACGATGACTGTAAGGCCGTGTACTGGAATAGTTTGTTCAAGACTACATTTGTGACGGCATCGCGTTTGAGTTCATAAACTATCCTTAACCCCTGGCGGTCAGATTCATCCCTGATATCAGAAATACCCTCTATTTTTCGCTCTTCAACCAAATCGGCGGTTTTGCGAATCATTTCTGCTTTGTTTACCTGATAAGGGATAGATGTTACTATAATTGATTCACGTCCGTTGCTTTCTGTTTCAACCTTTGTTTCAGCCCTCATTACTACTCTTCCCCTTCCGGTTTCATAGGCTTCTCTTACGCCGTCGTAACCATAAATAATGCCTCCTGTTGGAAAATCAGGGCCTTTTATGATTTTCATCAATTCCGGAATGGTAATATCATGGTTATCAATGTATGCGATGGTGCCATTAACAACTTCTGTTAAATTGTGAGGCGGCATATTGGTTGCCATACCTACGGCAATTCCAGAGGCTCCGTTTATCAACAGGTTGGGTATCCGGGTGGGCAGAACCACTGGTTCATAAAGTGTATCATCGAAATTAAGCTGAAAATCAACAGTATCTTTGTTTATGTCAGCCAGTAGTTCTTCCGCAATTTTCCTTAACCTGGCTTCGGTATACCTCATGGCTGCAGGACTGTCGCCGTCAATCGAACCAAAGTTACCCTGGCCGTCAACAAGCGGATAACGTAACGACCAATCCTGGGCCATACGCACCATTGCGTCATAAACCGAGGAATCGTCGTGTGGATGATATTTACCAAGAACCTCCCCTACTATCCTGGCCGATTTTTTATAAGGTCTGTTGGCTAATAATCCCAGATCAAGCATACCATATAAAACACGGCGGTGAACCGGTTTCAGACCGTCTCGTACATCAGGGAGGGCACGTGACACAATTACCGACATTGAATAATCAATGTAGGCAGATTTCATCTGGCTTTCAATATTTACCTTGACTATCTTCTCACCGGTCAGATTCAATTCTTCATTCATTTCTTTCAATCTATCACTATTAATAAACAAATTACACAATGCTCTTACGAAAAGCAAAAAAAGATTACAACAAATTGCTAATCCCCTTGTAATAAAGCACTTGCAAAACGCAAAGAGAGTTTACGAAAATACGACTTTTTAACACTCAAAATACAAAACAGTGAATCTTGTTACTAACAAAACACTGTTGATATCACATGATTCTGTCTGGGGCGCTCTCCGACTGGTAAAAAGCCGCAATTAGGTTCTGAAAACCCTTGGCAGAGAGGCACTCAGGCAAGTCTGAATTATTTGAAACATAGCACAAAGTATTTTGTTATAATTTAGCAGGCCGAAAAGTCGTTACATTATTCATTAAGCGTTTCCTGTTATTTTCGGCATTGCATTTGATAGGATTGGCAATGTTTAATTATTAAATAGTCAATACTTTACATTTATTTACGTATATCATTACAAATCAGTAATATTAAAGAATCAGATATTAATGGAAGCGAAATTTTCACAACGTGTTAAAGACGTTTTGTCATATAGCCGCGAAGAAGCAATGCGTTTGGGCAATGATGCAGTGGGTGTTGAACATCTGTTGCTTGGCATAATTCGCGAAGGAGACGGTAAAGCTATTCACATTTTATCATCGCTGGGAGTTGATTTGCAGTCGCTTCGTAAATCTATTGAGACTGCGGTTGTGGTTCCGGATAAAAAAATAAGAAACCAGGAAAATCTGCCATTGGTTAAGCAAGCCGAACGTGCATTAAAGATAACTTATTTGGAAGCCAAGGTTTTTAGTAGCGATGTGATTGGAACTGAGCATCTTCTGCTGGCCATTTTAAAAGATGAAGACAATATTGTATCACGGTCTTTTAACCGCTATGGTATCAGCTATCATACTGTTAAAGAGGAATTGAACAATATGCTTGCAAACGAAAAAGGTCAGATCAAACCTGATGTATTTTCTGAGCATCCCGGCAATATGGCAGAAGACGATCCTGAAGACAAGAGTTTTGGCGGTGGAGCCAAAAAAACTGCTGAAAGCAAATCAAAAACCCCAGTTCTTGATAATTTCGGTCGCGACCTGACAAGGGCAGCAGAAGAGGGACGGCTCGATCCGATAGTGGGAAGAGAGAAAGAACTTGAACGCATCGCTCAGATTCTAAGTCGCCGCAAGAAAAATAACCCGGTACTCATCGGCGAACCGGGCGTGGGAAAATCAGCAATCGCCGAAGGTTTGGCTTTGCGCATCGTTAACCGGAAGGTTTCCAGGGCGCTTTTCAACAAGCGTGTGTTTACCCTTGATCTGGCCTCAATTGTAGCCGGAACAAAATACCGCGGCCAGTTTGAAGAACGCATGAAAGCCGTGCTGAATGAACTCGAGAAAAACAGAAACATCATTCTTTTTATTGATGAGATTCATACAATTGTTGGAGCCGGAAATGCTTCCGGATCACTGGATGCTTCAAACATGTTCAAACCTGCTCTGGCACGAGGTGAAATTCAATGCATAGGTGCAACTACACTTGATGAATACCGACAATACATTGAAAAAGACGGCGCCCTAGAACGGCGTTTCCAGAAAATCATGGTTGATCCTACCTCTCCGGAAGAAACCGTTGAAATATTGCAAAACATTAAAGAAAAATACGAAGACCACCATTTGGTTTCCTATACTGATGATGCAATAAAAGCTTGCGTTTCACTTACCCAGAGGTATATTACAGACCGGTATCTTCCCGACAAGGCCATTGATGCGCTTGACGAGGCTGGTTCAAGGGTTCACATTACCAATATTATTGTTCCGAATGAAATAATTACCATTGAAGAGCGGATTGAAGAGGTTAAGATAAAGAAAACCAAGGCTATAAGCAGTCAGAAATTTGAAGAAGCCGCCGAATATCGCGATATAGAACGGAAACTGCAGAACGAACTTGAAAGCGCCAAACGTAAGTGGGAAGAAGAATCAAAAATCCATCGGGAAACCGTATCTGAAGACAACGTGGCCGAAGTTGTGGCCATGATGACAGGTATTCCGGTTCAGCGCATTGCCCAGAATGAAAGTGAGCGCCTAGTAAAAATGGAAGATGAACTAGCCCATTCCGTGATCGGACAAAACGAAGCAATCAAGAAAGTTGTCAAAGCCATCCGACGCAACCGCGCCGGGCTGAAAGATCCCAATAAACCCATTGGCACATTTATATTTCTCGGGCCAACCGGTGTTGGAAAAACCCACCTTGCCAAAATACTCGCAAAATATCTTTTTGATACAACCGACGCTTTGGTCAGAATTGACATGAGCGAATACATGGAAAAGTTTTCTGTGAGCCGGTTGGTTGGCGCCCCTCCGGGCTATGTAGGCTACGAAGAAGGCGGGCAGCTTACTGAAAAGGTGAGGCGTAAGCCCTACTCTATTGTTCTGCTCGATGAAATTGAAAAAGCACACCCCGATATCTTTCACCTCTTACTTCAGGTGCTTGATGATGGCCAACTCACTGACAGTCTGGGTCGAAAAGTGGATTTCAAGAACACCATCCTCATTATGACTTCCAATATAGGATCGAGGCAGTTGAAAGATTTTGGGCAGGGAGTGGGCTTTGCTACACAATCGCGACGTGAAGCTTCTTCAGAATATGCCAGAAGCATCATTGAAAATGCCCTGAAAAAGACATTTGCTCCCGAGTTCATTAACAGAATAGATGATATTGTGATATTCGATCCGCTTGAGCGCGAAGCAATACACCAGATCATTGACCTTGAGCTTTCAAATCTTTTTGAAAGGGTTGGTCAGATGGGATTCTCAATCGAAGTAACTGACAAAGCAAAAGATTTTATCGTAGAAAAAGGCTGGGATTCGCAGTATGGAGCCAGGCCCCTGAAAAGAGCCATCCAGAAATACATTGAGGATGAACTGGCTGAAGCCATAATCTCTGCCCAGACAAAAACAGGCGATCACATTCTGGTTGACTTTAAGGAAAATGAAGACAGGCTGGAAATAACCACCCTTGCCAAAGAAAAATTATTGAAAGAATAAAAACCAGTAAGTTTCAGAGATAGGTTTTCCAGTTATTAAGCATCTCGAGATCCTTGTTTTTCAACCCAACTTCGGTTATCCTTGAAATGCAATCACTTACTTGCTGAAGCACATTTTGGTCAGCACGACTGAAATACCTGATCATAATGGAGAATCCTGTGTTCTTATACTGAATGGAGTATCCGGAAGGATTATCAATAAAGAAATCGTGTTTACCATTAGAACCGGTGATATTGTATTTTTCGGAAAGCAGGCCGGCTATTTCTGAGGGTAATGTTTTTGATATTTCTGGGAAATAATATTCACCCATAAAAAAAACATCATTCATAAAGTAATAATACGATCTGGCATCGGTGTTGAACAAATATTCCGGGTAACCCAATATTTTGATCTCATCAGGACCTGATTTATTCATACTAAGATGAGAGGGTTTGCCTCTTTTCCTCAGGAGCGCTTTGAGCGATGAGTCAAAAGGGAACTCGAGATAAGCTATTGGGATATTGGTTTGAAAACTTTGAATATTGGCAGGTGGCTGGAAAAAATCTAAAACGTGATTTATAAAGTCGTCTTTGATAGACTGTGGAAGCGGATTCTTAAAAAATATACGTCGGTGCGAATCATAATGTTTATAGCTGTATTTACCATGAAAAATACGGATTATCAACAACCGGATATGTTTCCTGAATATTGCAAATAAAATAATCGTAAGTAAAACAATTGCTGCAATCAGCAAATGATCAAAGATTGGATTGTTCATAACTAAAACTTTGAAACCATTAATGGTTCCGGCTTAAGAAGTATATATAAAGCAGCCTAATACAATGGACTACAAGTCGTTCAGACTTTTATAAGAGGCCAAATCAGTAATTGCAAAGTTATTGATAAAACTGACATGGGAAACATTTTCGGCCCTGGCTTTTCTGATAAAAATCTCAGCCGATTGTTTATAGCGGCGATCCCTTTCTGAATCAAGCATGAGCAATAAGCCCATAATTATATTTCCGGCCATCTCCACCAAACGTCGGGCATGAAAATCCAGCAATTCATTGTCGCCATTCTCGGTGACTTTTTCAGCAGTTTTTTCAAACTGATCAATCATCTTCAGGAGGAAGTTTTTGAGGTAATCAAGTTCCGGATGAATCGGCTGCTCCACATATTCTTTCATGAGTTTCAAATATGCGCCATTTCCTACGCCCCGAATTGCTGCTACGACCTGTAATTGGGAGGTGCCTTCGTAGATAGTTGTGATACGGGCGTCGCGGTAAAGCCTTTCAACAGCAAAGTCTTTCATGTAACCAGTTCCGCCATGGATCTGTATGGCGTCATATGCCACCTGGTTGCAGTACTCGCTTGCGATCAACTTTACAAGTGGAGTAAGCACGTCGGCATTCCTGGAATAATACTTCATATCGGTTCGTTCATCCGCTTCAAGTTTTCTTTCTTCAGAAATGTGAGCGTATGCCTTATAGATGTCAACATAACGGGCTGTTTCATATAAAAGCGTGCGTGATGCATGGATTTTGGCCTGCATTATGGTAAGTAATTCATAAATGGCCGGATACTTAATAATAGGTTTCCCGAATTGTTCCCGTTCACGTGCGTATTTAAGAGCCTCGCGATAAGCGGCTTCGGCTATTCCAACTGACTGTGCGCCCACGCCCAGGCGTGCCGAATTCATGAGGGCCATTACGTATTTGATCAAGCCCATTCTGGTATCACCAATTAACTTTGCCGGCGCATTGCTGAAAACCATTTCGCATGTGGGTGATCCTTTTATACCTAATTTGTTCTCTATCCTGCGGATGTTCACGGCTTTGGTATTGCGGTCGTACACAAACAGTGAAAGCCCGCGGGCATCGGAAGTTCCTTCTTCTGATCTGGCCAATACCAGCGACACATCGGCGTCGCCGTTTGTAATGAAACGTTTAACACCATTCAGGTACCATGTGTCTTGTTTTTCGTCGTAGGTGGCTTTCAGCTGAACCGATTGCAGGTCAGAACCGGCATCAGGTTCGGTGAGAATCATGGCAGCGGTAGCCCCTTTGTTGAAGCGGGGAAGAAATTCGTTTTTGATCTCTTCCGATGCAAATTCATGTATGGTTTCGGCACAATCCTGCAAACCCCAGATGTTGGCAAAGCCGGCGTCGGCACGGGAAACAATCTCGGCTGACATGACATAGGGAACTATCGGGAAATTCAGCCCATCGTATTTACGGGGTAAAGACATTCCTACCATACCCGCTTTCACAAGCACTTCGTGGTTTTCCTGTGTCCCGGCTGCATATTTTACTTCATTGTTCAATAATACAGCGCCATCATGGTCAACGCCCTCAGCATTGGGATGTATTACTTCACCTGATATCTCGCCTATGATTTCCAGCACTTTATCATAACTATCCATTGCATCTTCATGGTCAAGAGGTGCAAAATCGTAGTTTTCTCTTTCGGTAAAATTTCTTTCCTTTAACCGAACGATCTTCTTCATTAAAGGATGGTTCAGATGAAAACGCAGGTCTTTGTTATCGCTATAAAAATTTGCCATTTTTCAGAATATTAATAAAACCAAATTACTTTGAGTTTGAACGATAATATTTGATCATTTTGGGGATTATATCAGCAACATCGCCAATGATGGTATAATCGGCAATATTGTTGATCGGAGCGTTCGGATCAGTATTAATGGAAATAATCTGAGCCGATTGGTCCATACCTGCCCGGTGCTGAACTGCACCTGAAATACCGCAGGCAATATATAATTTGGGCCGTACCGTAATTCCGGTTTGTCCAACCTGGCGCTCGTGTTCAACAAATCCTGCATCAACGGCGGCTCGTGAAGCGCCTACTTGTGCTCCAAGAACGTCGGCAAGTTGAAACAGGAGGTCAAAATTTTCTTTGGAGCCCACCCCGTAGCCACCAGCCACGATAATCCCGGCATTTTTGATGTTGACCTTACTCTTTTCAACATGTCGTTCAATGATTTCTACAATAAAATGCTCATCCGAAACAATGGAGTCCACATCAATACTCTTTGTGACTCCCTTGTAATCAGGGTTATAAATTTCTTTTTTCATTACACCTTCCCTCACAGTTGCCATTTGCGGCCGTGTGTCAGGATTGATGATGGTGGCAATGATGTTGCCCCCGAATGCGGGCCTGATCTGGTAAAGCAGGTTTTTGTACTCCTTCTGTGTGCGGTTCTCGGTATGATCGCCAATTTCCAGACTGGTGCAGTCTGCCGTCAGGCCGCATTTCAGCGCTGATGCAATCCTTGGTGCAAGGTCACGGCCGATGGAAGTGGCTCCGAACAATGCAATTTCCGGTTGCTCCTGCCTGAATAAACTTATCAGTATGGCGGAGTGTGGCAAAGTAAGGTAGGGGAACAAGCGGCTGTCAGTGGCGGTATGCAGTACATCAACGCCATATTCAAAAACCTTGGCTTCAGAAACAAATTTTTCGTTGCCGATAAGCACTGCTTCAAGCTTGGTTCTTAGCTGGTTGGCAAGTTTGCGCCCTTTTGATAAAAGTTCCAGGCTTACATCGGCTACCAGGCCTTCATCAGTAATTTCGCAGTAAACAAATACACTGTTCACGTTATATGGTTTTAAGTTTATATTATCCGATTATGTGAGAATCAATCAATTGCTTCATCAGGTTCTCAATGTCCTGATCGTTTTGAATTTTCAGTGTATCCTTGTGCTGGAACACCACGTTCTCAATTTTTTTCACTTTGGTGGGGCTTCCTGACAAGCCGAGATATTGCTGATCGGCGTGGATGTCCTCAACTCCCCATTCATCAATCTGAAGATATGGACGGTTCTGATAAAGCTCCGTATAATCGCGTATCTCGGATTGAAGTTCAGTGATTGTGCGGGCGTGCTTGTATTTCATAAGCAACCTGGCCACTCTTGGACGACAGGAAGCTGCAGAACTGTGAACTGTAATGGCGAGGGGCAAAGGAGCCTTCACTGTTTCTATTCCCCTTTCCAGCCTGCGTTTGATCACGATTTCATTATCGCTAAGTGACAAAATTTCTTCAGCATATGTAACCTGAGGGATCCCCAGCTTTTCGGCAGTTTGAGGCCCAACCTGCGCAGTGTCGCCGTCAATGGCCTGCCGGCCGCTGATTACGAGATGAAAAGGTTCAAGCTTTTTAATTGCCAGGGATAATGCATAGGATGTTGCCAATGTGTCGCTTCCTGCAAATTTGCGGTCGGTAAGCAGATAGCCTCTGTCAGCGCCCCTGTATAGCGCTTCCCTGATAATCTCAGCAGCACGGGCCGGCCCCATCGTCAACAGGATGACCTCGGCATCATTTCGCATTTCTTTGATGCGAAGGGCTTGCTCAAGTGCATGCAAATCCTCTGGATTGAAAATTGCAGGCAAGGCGGCTCGATTCACAGTTCCATCGGCTTTCATTGCATCTTTTCCGACATTGCGGGTGTCAGGAACCTGTTTAGCCAGACAAATAATACGAAAACTCATAAAATAATTCTTAGGGTGATTGAAAAAAGGAAAATGCAAAAATACTAAGTTGGCACGTAACTCACAAAAATCTTAAGTTGTTGTGTCGGATGGCGCATTCAGTGGGTTTTCATTACAGTCTTTGCACTCAAGGCTTTTGTTATACATTTCCATAGCCCTGGCGCTCATTCCCATACTGCTGAAGCCACCGTCGTGGTATAGGTTCTGCATCGTAACTTTTCTTGTCAGATCAGAAAACAAAGTGATACAGTAATCAGCACACTCAAGCGCTGTAGCATTTCCAAGCGGCGACATGCGTTCGGTAAAATCCATTAAGCCCCCAAATCCTTTTACCCCCTGCCCTGCCGTAGTTGGAGTTGGCGATTGCGATATGGTATTGATCCTGATTTTCTTATGCCTGCCGTAAATGTATCCAAAGCTTCTTGCGATTGACTCAAGAGCAGCCTTGGCATCGGCCATGTCGTTGTATTCGAAAAGTGTGCGCTGCGCAGCAATATAGGATAAAGCAACGATGGATCCCCAGTCGTTAATGGCATCCAGCTTTTTTGCGGTTTGAATCATTTTATGAAACGACAGAGCTGAAATATCAAGTGTTTTGAGGAAATTTTCGTAATTCACTAAATCATAGGGTACCTTTTTTCTCACATTTGGCGACATACCAATTGAGTGAAGGACAAAATCAATTTTGCCATTGAAATGTGCCAGCGTTTGCTCAAACAAGCTCTCAAGATCACTTAATTTAGTTGCATCGGCAGCAATGAGCCTGCTGTTTGTTTTTGCAGCCAGTTCATCAATGGATCCCATTCTCAAGGCGATTGGCGTATTGGTAAGTACCAGTTCAGCGCCTTCTTCATGTGCCCGTTCAGCAACTTTCCAGGCTATGGAAAGTTCATTCAGTGCACCGAAGATCAAACCTTTTTTACCTTTTAATAGATTATGTGCCATTATTAATTTTATTCAGTAAAAGTGTTAAATTTTTGCGGCGGTAAAAATAACTAATATTTATATATTAACATTTTTACACATGATCGGGCTTAAGCAACTCTTTTGCCTTCAAAAGAGAAATTTCTGAAACATGCTCATCGCTAAGCATTTTGGCAATTTCAACCACCCTTTCATCATGATTCAAAACCCGGATACCGGAACGGGTGGTATCTCCACTGCTTTCTTTGTAAACAAGTATGTGGTTCGCGGCCTTTCCGGCAATTTGCGGAAGATGCGTTATGGTTATCAACTGCATATGGCCTGACATGGCAAGCATCATATTTCCCATTTTGGCGGCTATCTCTCCAGAAATGCCAACATCAATTTCATCAAATACCAAAGTGGGAAGCTTTTTTTTCATTGAAAGCATGTATTTGACTGACAACATCAGCCTTGACAGTTCGCCACCAGAAGCAATCGAAGCAACTTCCCTTAGCTGGCCTCCCTTGTTTGCATTAAATAATAATGTAATGCCATCCGAACCGTCAGGCCCGGGTTTTTCAAGTGCGTTATGAACAAGGCGAACCTGTGCGTCAGGCATGCCCAATTGCTTCACCATATTTGTTAATTGCTCAGATACAGGTTTTAAAACTTTCTGACGTGTCTCACCCAGTTTTCTGCATTCATTTTGTTGCTCTGCTTCCTTGATCTGAACCTGTTTCTGCAGAACTGCAATTCTCTCGTCAAGGTTGTCAATCTGTTGCAGTTTCCCCTCCAATTCATCCTTTATTTTCAGAAGAGCTTCAACATCCTGAACCTGGTGCTTTTGCTCCAGCCTGTATATCAAACTTAAACGATCGTTTACATGTTGAATTCTTTCCGGATCGAACACCAGCATTTCTTCGATCTTGCCGGTTTCATTGTCAATGTCTTTGAGATCAATATAGGCAACCTCACACCGGTTGTAAAGTTGTGAGGCGTCATGATGGTAGGCACTGATCTTCTTCAGAAGACCGACAATACCCGAGAGCCCGCTCAGAACATTTGACTCGCCGGCGCTTAAAATATTCCGGATTTCAAAAAGATGAGCCTTAATTTCTTCAGCATTTTCAAGTACTTTCAATTCTTCCTCGAGACTCTCCTTTTCCCCGGCGATCAGATGGGCCTCTGAGAGTTCATTGAATAAAAATTGCATGTAATCTGTTTCCTTTCCTGCACGCAATTCTTCCTCTTTCAGATCGCGAAGCTTACTCTTCATTTCCTGTACCAGCTGGAACAGCGATCTGTAGTTCTTCAGCAAATTATGGTTTCCCGCATATTCATCCACCATATTCAGCTGAAATGACGAATCGTTCAATGTTAGGATGGCATGTTGTGAGTGGATGTCAACAAGACTTTCGCCCAGTTCTTTCAAAACGCTGAGGGTGACTGGCGTATCATTGATAAAGGCGCGGGATTTTCCGGAACTTGTAATTTCGCGGCGAATAATCACATAAGGATCGAAATCCAGATCGTTTGATGCAAAAAATGCTTCCAGATTATAATCCTTGCCGTAGAAAACGCCTTCGATTACACATTTCTTTTCGGGATCGAGCAGAGCACCTGAGTCGGCACGTTGTCCAAGAAGTAGTGACAAGGCGCCAATAATAATGGATTTACCTGCACCGGTTTCACCTGTAATCACTGTGAAGCCGTTCTTTAACTCAATGGAAAGCCGGCTGATAAGTGTGTAGTTCTCTACGGTAAGTTGCTGCAACATGATTGATCAATTATGGCAGCGGCGAAGTTATGAAAAAGAGGGATTGCTGACAATGAAATCATTCGCGGCCCGACATAATCCTGTCGTAAGTTGATGATTGAGACGGATCAAGTTCTTTCAAGATATTTACAGCCCGTGGTTTATCCATTTGGCTGGCCTGCGAATAAATATTCACGAGTTCGTCTCTTTTGGCTTCCATAAAAAGTTGCAGAATAAAAATTCCGGGACGGTTGCGGTGAGCCCGCTGCAAAAGCTCAAGGCTCTCGGTAATCGCAAGTCTTCCAAGGTCAAGGTTTTCCGACATAACATCAAGCCCGCGGCGATGATAGATGTAGTTTGCTTCCCTGATCGGGCCATAAGCTCCATTGAGCAAATTTTCCATAATCCAGTATCGGTTACGCTGACTTTCAAAAGCTTTCCATCCCCTTTCGGGAGCATTTTGTGCCGCTGTTACAATCGCCATGGCTTTTTCAAAATAAGGTGTTCCGCCATAGCGGGCAAAAGAATCGCCATCAAGCCCAAGAAACAAATAAGCATAAAATGCTATCAAAGAGGTGAGGTTTGATGTATGGGTTCCTTCAGAAAACTCAAGAGGCTGGTTCTCAACATATTTGATGTGGATGTCACGATCAACCCAGTTAAACATGACGGAGTTATAGTTAGTTCTGTAAACCGGTCTGCGTAGCGCTACATTCATGCGACCTTTAAACTCATCACTTGAGATCCTTTCTGTTAAGGTGATCATCATGGTGCCTTCAATTCTCTCCTCGGGCTTGTACTTGTAATTTGTCCAGACCTGCTGGTTAATGAATTCAGCAATGGCAGTGCGCAGGGTTTGAAAAATCCGTTGATCGGTACCTTCAAGCTGCTGGGAATTTACTGATACACTGATATTAAATTCCTGTGAGTTTGCCGTCAGGAACAATGAGAGGGAAAATAACAGAAAAAATTTCTTCATAATTACGCTTGATTGCAGCCTTAGCCGGTTTAAACACCGAAATCAAAAACATAGTCCGCAATATCAGCGGCCACGGCAGATTTCAGTTTCACATCAAACTCCCGGATGCCTCCTTTACGATCAATTATTGTGATCTTATTGGTATCGGTACGGAAGCCTGAATCAGGGTCTTTTAAGGAATTTAAAACGATGATATCGGCATTTTTATTTTGCAGTTTCTTTTGTGCATTAGCCAATTCATCATCAGTTTCCAGTGCAAAGCCAACAATGGTTTGTTGTGGTGTTTTGCTCACGGCAAGAGCAGAAAGGATGTCGCGGGTGGGCCTGAGTTCAAGATGCATATTTTGATTGCTTTTCTTGATTTTGGAGTTGCTTGTAGCTTCAGGCATGAAGTCGGATACAGCCGCCGCCATAATGATAATATCAGCATTTCTGCCAAACTCAATGCATTTCTCATACATTTCGTCCGAGGATACCACATCAAAACGATTAACATTGGGAGCGGTTAAGGATAAACTTACAGGGCCGGTCACCAGTGTGACATCTGCATTGCGCTTTGCCATTTCAGCAGCGAGTGCAAAGCCCATCTTCCCAGAAGAATAGTTTCCAATAAATCTTACAGGATCAATGTTTTCAAAGGTGGGTCCGGCTGTGATCAGAACTTTTTTACCCTGAAAGTCCCTGACCGGCTTGAAATAATCAGCAATGATCCTGTGTATTTCTTCCGGTTCTTCCATTCTACCCGCTCCGCATAAACCACTGGCAAGCTCGCCTTCTTTAGGTTCGATAAGCCTGTAGCCATAGGTTTTAAGGATTTCTATGTTTCTGAGTGTGGCTGGATGTTTATACATATCAAGATCCATTGCCGGGGCGAAGAAAACAGGACATCGGGAAGCAAGGCAGGTGGTAAGCAGAAGGTTATCAGCCAGTCCTATTGCCATTTTTCCCAGTGTATTTGCAGAAACCGGGGCGATTAAAAACAAATCGGCCCAATGCCCTAAATCAATGTGGCTATTCCATGAACCGGTTCTTTTATCAAATGGATCAATATATACCGGTGATTCTGAAAGCGTTGAAATTGTAAGCGGTGTAACAAAATCCGTAGCGGCTTCTGTCATGACCACCTTGACTTCGGCGCCAGATTTTTTTAACAACCGAATGAGCAGAGGAATCTTGTAAGCGGCTATGCTGCCGGTTATTCCAATCAGAATTCTTCGCCCCTTTAATAGCATGTAATAAGGTTATGTGCGGTTAAGCAGAAAGAAATCAGGATTCCTTCGAAGGACTGCGGTAATAAATTTTGTCATTCAGAAACTCATTGATAGAAATGAGGGTCGGCTTGGGTAATTGCTCATAGAAACGTGCAATCTCAATTTGCTCCCGGTTTTCAAAAATTTCCTCAAGATTATCAGTTGGAGATGCAAACTCGCCTATTTTACGGTCAAGTTCCTCTTTCATTTCAAGGGCAATCTGATTGGCACGCTTAGAAAGTATTACAACACTTTCGTAGATATTGCCTGTGGGTTTGTATAAGCCGTCAACGTTTTGGGTGGTTGTATTGGTATTGGCTTTCAGTTTTTTATAATCCATATTCAATTTTTATAATTAATTTGCTGTTAAGTTAAGCTGACGCATCGTATTTCTGTATATCTGGCCCGCCTCGCGTGCATATGTGCTCTCGGGAAAATGTGAAATGAATACATTATAGGCTTCAAGGGTTTCAGTATACCTCTCTTGCCTTCTTTCTTCAATACTTTTTCTGGCAAAATCATGATTGGCCTTCAGGATTAAAAACAGGATTTCTTCACGAAAGTCGGTATCAGGAAAATCTTTTAAAACATTATTTAAAGAGGTGATGGCTGCATTGTATGATTCCATGTTAAAGTATAGCCGCGCGATTTCCATAGCTTTCTTTTCAAGTTTTGAACGCAGATCATCAATCAGCGAGTTAGCTTCATCAACCCGTGGGCTTTCAGGATATTTATTAATGAAGACCTGCAACTCCTGAATGGCTTCCATTGTGCTGGTTTGATCAAGGCTATGTGCGGGTGAATCCAGATATTTACAATAAGCACTCATAAAAGTAGCTTCCTCAACATGTTTGCTTCTTGGAAACGTAGTAGCGAAGCGCTTAAAATAAAAGCTGGCCAGGATATAGTCTTTTTGGTTGTAATGCGCATATGCATAGTGGTACGAAATAGTTTCCGCACGGTCAGTACCCCTGTAATAAGGTATAATCTGATCAAAAAGCTGTATGGCACGATGATAATCGCCTTGCTGATAATAAACAAAAGCCATTTGAAACTTTTCTTCATAATCAGTACTCTTTAAGAGCTTTTGATATTTGCTGCACGAAACAGCAAATAACCCTGTGAGTATAAGTAAAAAGACGGTCTTTTTTAACATGCGGCAAAATTAATACATTTATTACTAATGGTTCGTATCAAAACGGTATGATGTGGGTATTATTTTTGTCCATCTTCCTAATTCAGCTTATTTTTGCCGACTTATTTGAGCCATAAGATGAAAAGCAATTTAAGCAAAAGCGACTATTTCATTGCTATACTACACTCACTGTCGTTTTACATACTCGCTTTTCTTTTGGTCTGGTTTGCAACAAGCCTTTTTACAGTACTGGTAGCTAACGGATTAGACATCCCGACAGTTTGGCGCTATTTCAGTATTGATTTTATGATCCCGCAATCGCAGTGGAATCATGATCTTGTAAAAATCACTTTTTCCACCGGGCCGTTCATGAGTCTTTTTTTGGGCATTTTATGCCTGATTGCGTATTACAAGGTGATGGATCTTAATGGAATACTTAAACTGTTATTTCTTTGGGGATTTATCCATGGATGGACAGGCTTTTTTGGTTCACTGTTTATCGGTACATTAACCAGCACCGGCTTCGGGCATGTGGTGATCTGGCTTTATTTCAATGATACTGCAAGACTTACAACCAATCTTTTTTCGCTTCTGATGCTGTTTTTCGGAGGGTTTGTCATTGCCAGGCCGGTGCTTATTTCAGCAAACTACTATCTTAATGACCTGCCGGAATCGGCGCGCAATGGCTTTTTATCTGCACAAATTATTCTGCCTGCTTTACTGGGCATAGGTTTATTTGTGCTGCTGCGGATTCCGGCCAGCCTTGCCGATCAGCTGATCCCCCTTACGTCATTATTAATGATACTGCCGGTTTTTATGCGGCGATATCACTTTCCGATCATTTATTTTGAGGAAGAAGAGATTAAAGTTAAACCTGAATGGCTTTTTCTGATCACAGCCTTCCTTTTGGTGGTCGCATACCGGATTCTGTTTGAGTACGGTATCAGAACTGGTTTTTAAAGCACCTGTATTTTCCTTATAACAGTACCTTTCCTGGTTTGCATTTTAAGGAAATAAACACCCGCACGAAGCATGGAGGCATCAACGATGTGATTCTTCGAAAATGGTTCGAATGAGCCCAGCTCCTGACCCATCAAATTATAGATCATTACTCTTTCAAGGATATCATCTGATTTAATATTGATCAGGCCATTGGAAACAGGATTTGGGTAAATAATCACACCGGGATTTAAATCAATCCGTACCATCCCTACCCCGGAGTCAACAGTGATGTAATCTTCCATAACAAGCATTTCTGAACCAAAGGCATTGGTAACCTCCAGCGAAACCTGATATATTCCCTGCACGGGATAAACAACTACGGGGAATTGCAAATAGCTTTGCTCAGGTATACCGCCTTCGAATATCCAGTTCCAGCTTGTAACATCGCCTGCTGTAAGATCAAAGAAATAAACAGTATCGCCGGTATACACATTTGTGATATTTGCTGTAAAATCGGGTATGGGTGGAGCTTCGGGATATAAACAGCGGATAATTGCTTCCCAGCCGGATCTGTTAACAGAGCCATCTGATCTGAAGTGGAAGGTAAGTGCACCATCAGGGTTTGTGGCGGTAACCAAACCAGGGGAATTGGTTCCGCAATAGGTGCCGATCAGCGGGGCAGATGTGTTCATGCCATTGTAAATTTTTAAATAGTCGCTGTTGCAATTAAAGGAAGATTCTATATCAAGATACTTAAATTCAGCTACAATCATGGAGTTTTCAACCTGAGGTACAAATGTCATCACAAAATTCTCGTTGTTGTTATAATTTCTGTTTGGACCACCCGAATCATAAAAAAAGGCAAAACAGGTTGTTTCTGTTTTGTTTGCCATTAATGCGGCAGGTGCAACGGTGATATAGTTTTCCTTATACAATGTATCGCTAACTACTCCATCATATACGATAAGCTGAACATCAAATTCTCCCGGAACCGGATAAATAACAACCGGGTTTTTAGAATTCGAAAAAGATGGTATGGCCCCCGGGAAACTCCAGTTCCATTCCTCTATTGCTCCACAGCTTAAATCGCTGAAAGAAACGGCTTGTTCTGGATTTATCATGGTTTGTGAGGCTTCAAAAATTGCCTGTGCCGGCAAGGGTGTAAGTGAAACATCCAGCCAGGTGGTTTGCCTGTTTTGCACTGTCACATTGTTGATGGTAACCGGATAATGACAGGGCGAAGAAAAGGTAATGTTGTAATTTCCTGCTATGAGAAAACGGTGATAATTTCCATGAAGTTTGGCAGAATAAACATGGGAACTATCAATATCATGTCCACTAATGTATACTTTGGCCTCAACAGGTTCGCCTGTTGCTGCATCAGTAATGATGCCCCTTACTCCGTAGAGTGATTGTTCAATATAGTTCAGAAATGATCTGTAATTGTATTCCCAATGGGCATCAAGCTGGTTTGCTGGTAGTTTCTTAACATTTGAAAGTTCCAGGGTAAATTCACGGCAACCGTGAAAAAAATTCATATAATCCTGCCGGCCTCCTGTGATGGAATACCAGGCATAGCCGTTTGTGATCCCGCTATTGAACTGCGACATATACCCCGGCGGGCTGAAAAACTGTGCTGTATCGGCATATTCGCGACATACCAAAACCCACCAGGAATTATCGGCTGTCAACCTTTGCCAGGTATCCCAGGGATAATTGCAAACTTCAGCGCCACCATGCATATTTGCCCCCATTGTAAAGCGATTATCTTCAGCCAGTTCCATCATAGCAATGTTCTCGGGTTGCCATGGATTGCCATCCGGGTTAGGCCCGGCTTTGGGATCGGGGAAATTACGGTTCAGATCAATATTGTTTGCATTACCACGCCTTGAATTCATCACGGTATGGTTGCCCCCAAAGTAGGTTCCGTCGGGGTTGGTGTTGGGGAAAATCCAGATTTCAACACTGTCAACAAGCCTTGTTACAAAAGGATTTGTGCCGTATTGCGTAAGCAAATAATCAATAAGCCTCAGACTAAGAACATAGCCGGCAATTTCGTCGCCATGCATGGTAGCTGAATATAAAAACTGTGGTTTGGGTTCGTCATTGACATTGATTTGAACCCCAAGTAGCTTCCGCCCGCTATTGAGTGTTTTGATATTGTGCACTGTGCATTTTGAGGCGTGATCGGTTTGAAACTGATACATCATTGCTTCATAGGCCTCATAAGTGGGATAAGAGTTCCATTGGCGCAGCATATCAAGCTCGCTCAAATCATGCATTACCGGTTCAAACCCGCAATCCAGGGGAATGAACTCATATGCCAATCCCAGCTTCAAAAATGCTTCGAAACCTTTTTTGTTGGCCCAGGCAACTACGCTTTCGCCAACAACCTGATCAATAGAAATCACGCTGCTGATCTTTTCCAACTGTTGCTGAGAGTCATATGTGAAACGGAAGTATCTTTCTCCCCCACCTTCATCAAAATAATTTTCCCAGTAATTCTGGCTAATGGAATGTAAAGCGAGTAAAACGAGTAATAAAAAAACCAAAATCCTTCTCATAGTTCTTATTTTATCAGATGACGTATTATTTGGTAATCAACTCTCCCACAAGGGACTGAATCCTGTTGTAAACCTCCCTGCTGACTTTAACCACAGGAAGCCTGAGCGTATTTGGAACTAAGCCCATGACATCCAGGGCAGCTTTGATCCCTGCCGGATTGCCATCGGCAAATAAAGCCTCCATTATTGGAGTAAGGCGATGGTGTATGTTGCGGGCTTTAGCAAATTCGCCTTTCAGCCCCAAACGAACCATTTCTGAGAACTCAGCCGGAAAAGCATTGGCAGTAACGGAGATAACGCCATCACCGCCTAATACCAACAAAGGAAGCGTGAGAATATCGTCTCCTGATACAACTAAAAAATGCTTGGGTTTGTTTCGGATAATTTCCATGCATTGTACCAGATTGCCCGATGCCTCTTTGACGGCGGCAATATTGCTGAAATCGTGCGCCAGCTTAAGACATGTTTCAGCCGTCATGTTTACACTGGTTCTGCCGGGCACATTGTACAGGATCACAGGGACAGGAGAAGCGCTCGCTATATTTTTGTAATGCAGGTAGATTCCACGCTGCTGGGGCTTGTTGTAGTAGGGAGCCACTGATAGTATTCCATCAATATCATCGAATGGCGTAGCTTTTATCGTGTCAGCGATGGCCTGGGTATTGTTGCCCCCTATGCCAACAACAAGCGGAACCCTTTTGTTAATTGTGTCAATGGCAAAATGGATAAGCGCATTTTTTTCGTCTCCGCTCAAAGTGGCCGATTCGCCTGTGGTTCCCATCACCACAATGTATTCTACCTTATTGGTTATCAGATGTTCAATCAGGTTACCAAATGAACTGAAATCTATTGTGCCGTGCTTGTGGAAAGGGGTAACAATGGCCACACCTGTTCCTTTAAATAAATCACTCATGCTGGTTAGGGTTTAATATCTTAATATAATGAAGGATATGTTTTATCAAATCCTGCTGGTTATCAGATTTATCCTGGATCAACAGATCAAAATAAGGAAGACGTTTTGCACTGTGTTTTCCTATACGCAGGTGTGCTTTTGAAAGCCCGGCAATATAAAGTAAAGGAAGGCAATCGCTGAGGTTAAGGTCGATCAGATAGTCGGCTTCTATTTCCTTTATATTTTTCATAAAGGTAATAGAAGGTTTGAAAAAGAAGTTCAGGTCCTTGGTTGTGATAATCATGTCTTCATTTGTCTTGTCTCTGGCAGGTAGTTTTTCCTCGCCAGAAAAAAACATTAGTCTGTGAACCTCTTTATTTTCCTTTTGAAGAAGCCGGGTAAACTCCAGAACCGCCGATGGAATATCAGGTGTTTTGGCTTCGAAAAGCAAAACAATTGTCCTAGCCTTGCTGAAACTGCAAACCCTTTTTAACCTGTTCTGTTTTGCAGCACTCTTTTGCAAAAAATACAGGCCGGCGTTTTGGCGAAAATTCTTCAGGAAGCTCACGTTTACAGGATGTTCAGGTCAAATAATAAATAAATATTCAATGGTAGTGACAGGTTGCAGATTTCATAAAAATAGTTGGTAAAAATAGTGAAGAATTTTGTGATGAGCACAGCAGTGTCGTGGAATTATTGAAATAACGCTTCACAATTTTCTTACTCTTTTCAAATCCAGTAAGTTCATGGCATTGCTGCCCAGATTCTCAATATTAATCTGAGTAAACCTAAGTACCTGGTCGTAATATAATACTACCACAGGAGCTTGATCCATAACTACCTGATCCATAATATGGTAATAACTGTACCTCAGGCTGTCGTTGGTTTCGGTCATTGCGCTTTCATACAATCTGTCGAATTCGTCAGATCTGAAGTGGGTATAGTTTGGCCCGGAAGGGGTGAAATTTCTTGAATAAAAGAGGGAAAGATAATTCTCTGCATCGGGGTAATCGGCTATCCATGAAGCCCTGAAAAACGGAACACGTGCATGTGCAATCATTTCGCGAAGAGTGGCCGGCGGGTTTACATCAATGCGGATATTAAATCCAATCTCGTTGAGTTGGTTCTGGATATATCTTGTAAGATCAAGATAGGAAGCATTGGTGGCAATTGTAATAGGCGGCAGTCCTTGTCCGTTTGGAAAGCCTGCAATTGCAAGCAACTCCCGTGATCTTTGCGGGTTGTGATCATAGCCTTTTACTTTCGTACTGTCGAAGGAAGGCAAACCCGGAGGCACAAAGCCATATACTCCCGGTTGTCCGATGTTATTCCTTAAAAAGCGCATCATGCGTTTGCGATCAAAACCGTGATTGATCGCTTTTCGGACTTCGGGAATCATCAGCGGGTTTTCCTTGCTGGTTGGTAATTCGGGGTTCACCTGAAAAGCAAGATACTCGGTATTCAGGTAAGGTTGCGTGATCTTTCTGATCCTGCCTTCATATTTCGGGTTCAGTTCTCCGCTTCGGGTAAGGAGTTCATCCTTGTAACTGGCATCAATACCTGACATAAAGTCCAGCTTTCCTTTGATGAACTCAAGAAAGGCCGTGTGCTTATCAACTATAAATGAAACGGAAACAGCATCCAGATATGGCAGTTTTATTTCGTTTTCGAACTCAAAATATTCGGTATTCCTGAGCAGAACCATTTTTACGCCCTCTTTCCACATCCCAAAACGAAAAGGACCTGTACCAACAGGATTGCGACGGAAGTCACTACCATAAAACTCAACTGCTTCTTTAGGGATCACTGAACAATATTGCATGGTAAGCAATCCGGGAAAGGGAGGAAAAGGCGTTTCAAGCTCAATACGCAGAACGGTATCGCAGATTGCGGTGATTGCTGGTTCCCCAAGGGCATTTTTCTTTACATTTCGCAACACCCACGCGCCTGGTGATGCAACAGCCGGATCGAGGAGACGTCGAAGACTGAATACAAAATCCTCAGCCTCTGCCCTTCTGCCCTTTCCCTCCGGAAAACATTGATTATCATGAAAGAAAACATCATTACGCAGGAAAAAAGTATACGTTTTGCCATCATCAGAAACCTCCCATGATTTTGCAATGCAAGGTTCAACCTCCAATTTATCATTTAGTTGCAACAAGCCGTTAAAAACCTGATGTACCCCCCAGATATTGGCCTGATTGCGGGAAAATGCCGGATCGAGGGAAGTAATATTGGCTGATTCGTTGTAGCGGAAAACCTGCTTATTTTCAAGCTTCTCAAATGAGCTGCGACAGCTGAAAACAGCAAGCAAAATCAAAACCAGTAAGTGGTATATCTGTTTTGTTTTCATGCGGTAAAGCTACGATAAATGCGGGTTTTAGCCGGCATCGAATCTTAAAATATTTGAGTTGCTGCCTGATGTTTCAGTCCTGATAATAACCGAAGCATTTAAGCGCTGGGAGGTTGTTGCAGTTCGGCTCATAGGGTTGAGAAGCTCTGCCATTGACCCAAATTCCGCGAATTATGTAAATTTGCCACTTGTTAAAATGGCATATATCTGTTCATTATATTTATCTAATAAAACTTTTCACGATGAAAACTTTACGATTTGTAAGCGCTGTATTGTTTGCAGCATTGCTTCCTCTTCTCACCATCAGCAATTCTGCAACTGCCACCAGCGATAAACAACTCATCACCGCCGAAAAAATGTGGCAGATGAAACGTGTTGGAAATCCGGTGGTTTCACCTGATGGCAACTGGTCGGTTTTTACCATTACCGAATACGATATTGACGAAAGCAAAGGCTCAACCGATATTTTCCTCCTGAATAACGGGAATGGCCAACTGCGGCAACTCACCTTCACCGGCAAGGAAGGCTCTCCCATTTGGAGCCCCGACGGATTAAAAATCGCTTTTATATCGCGCAGACATGATGGCCCCGGCCAATTATACCTGCTCGATCTTTCAGGTGGCGAAGCCCAAAAAATCACTGATCTGCCTGTGGGACTTTATGCTCCCAAATGGTTTCCTGATGGCAAACGCATTGCCTTTGCAGCAAATATATTGCCTGAATACAATGGCGATTGGGACAAGCTGAAGAAACTGCAGGATGAGAATAAAAACAGTAAAATCTCAGCGAAGGTTACCGAAAATGTAATGTATCGTTTTTGGGATCGATGGCTTACTGATGGTTACTATCCCCGCTTATTCTCATTTGACCTGATAACAAAGGAAGTGATTGATCTGATGCCAAACACTTCCAACTTTTTTAACATGATGGGCGGGGTGTCCTACGATATTTCACCAGATGGTAATCTGATTGCAGTTAGCCGTAATGTTACCGGGCCCCCTTATGAGAATACCAATAACGATATATTTCTGTTAAAAACAGATGGCAGTGGCGAAATGACCAACATCACGCCCGAAAATCCCGCCAATGATGTGAACCCGGTTTTCAGCAACGATGGCAAGCAACTGCTTTTCGGACAACAGGCAATTGAGCATTTTTATGCCGACAAGGTGGTAATGAGCCTTTACGACATCCAAACAAAACAAACAATACGCCTGACTGACCATATTGATCTGAGTTGTGAGCAATGGTTCTGGTCAGCCGATGATAAAACCATATATTTCATTGCCGAACACAATGCCATGAACTCCATTTTCAGCATTTCGGCCAGGGGTGGGAACCACAACTTGCTTTTCCATTCCGGAACCAACAACGGAGCAGCTCTGGCAGGAAAAAACATCCTGGTGTTCACCCATCATAACCTCAGCGCACCGGCGGAAATATTCAAACTTGATTTGCGAAAAGGAAATGTGTTGAAAATAACCGGCTTCAATGATAATATTGTCAATAGTATTGCCTGGGGAAAAGTGGAGGACATTACCTACAAAGGCGCCAACGATGCCGATGTGCAGATGTTTATTGTTTACCCGCCTGATTACGATCCATCAAAAAAATATCCGATGGTAATGCTGATCCATGGCGGCCCGCACGGCACTTTTGGCGATCAGTTCCATTTCAGATGGAATGCACAGCTTTTTGCTGCTCCTGGTTATATTGTTGTGATGCCTAACTTTCACGGCAGTACAAGTTTCGGTCAAGATTTTGCCATCAGTATTCACGGGGCACACTCCACCAAACCATTTGAGGATGTAATGAAGGCAGCAGATTATATGATAGGACGTGGATTGGTTGATGAAAACCGCATAGCTGCCGCCGGTGGAAGTTACGGAGGCTATCTGGTAAGTTGGATTGCAGGCCATACCGACCGCTTTGCCTGCCTGATCAATCATGCCGGTGTTTATGACCTCCATTTGCAGTTTGCATCCGATTATGCCGGAAACCGCAGCTATCAATACGGTGGAACTCCCTGGGAGAATTTCGATCAGTTAAATAAACATAACCCTTCGCAGTTTGCCCATAACTTCAAATCTCCCATGCTTGTGGTTCATGGTGAACTGGATTATCGCGTTCCGGTAGCTCATGCTTTTCTTGTTTACGGCATTTACAAAGGCATGGGGCTTGATGCACGCCTGGTTTATTATCCGAATGAGAACCACTGGATCCTGACTCCTCAAAACTCAATTTTCTGGTACAAAGAAGTACACGGCTGGTTGGAAAGATACTTGAAGTAGCGATTAGCTGGCTCTATAGGCGTATCAGACACTCAGGTTTTGAAGCTATCGTCTATTGCGATTCGCTCAATTTATTGTGATGCAGTGATGCAGTGATGCTGTGATGCAGTAATATTTCACAGAAACCATGTGCTTTCAAAACGGGTATTACCTTAGGTGCTTAGGGAGTGAAACTAACTCCCGTACATACGGGATTGTTAGTTTTTTGTGTTAAAGTGTAGTAGTAGTCAGACAGTAAATTAGTTGATTAGTTAATTGGTTGATTAGTTGAGTTTTACTGCCAACTGCCTATTGCCAACTGCCAACTCCTCCCCGAAGGGCTTTTCTCTGGCACGGAGAAACATAGTATCTTTATCTTCTGTCAGAAGAATAGTATGCTTTATTAATTATTCTTCAGATGATCAACAAGGCCATTTGAACCTTTCTCAAGCAGATCAATCACCAACTCAAAACCTGCATCGCCGCCATAGTAAGGATCTGGGATATAATCATATACCTTATGGCTGAAGAAATTGCTCATCCTATATATTTTCTCTTCATGCTCAAGGGTTTGCGCCATTGATTTGAGGTCGTAATAATTGTTGTCGTCCATGGCGATAATCATATCAAAATCATCAAAATCAGATGATTGAACCTTACGAGAAACACTTGTGATGTTGTAACCTCTTTCTTTTGCATGCCTGCGCATGCGGGCATCGGCCTTTTCGCCTTCATGCCAGGCCGAAGTTCCCGCTGAATCAACATCAACCGGAAGTTTGTATTTTTCAGCAATTTTCAGAAATATGGCCTCTGCAGCCGGTGAACGGCAAATGTTTCCGAGGCAAACAAAAAGGATACGGGCAGCTTTCATTTGGCAAAAATATAAAACCTGACAGACTTTAATATACTGTCAGGTTTTTTGAATATTTATCCGGTCTTATCTCGGATCAACTACGCTCCCGATGAATAGCAGTGTATTCGTGGTGCGCTCACGGATGGCAAACGCAAATGGTTTGTCAACAACAAACATAGGCCCCATGCTAGTTTCTCTGATACCGATGGTGGTTACAGCCGCTGCTTCGGTGCCTTCCTCGTTCACATCAATAAATGTGTTTTGTTTAACGAAATCAACGCAAATATTGGCATCGGAAATTCCGCTCAGGTCGGCAAGAACGGGATCAAATGCATCAATCATACCTAATGCCTCAAGTTGTTCGTTTAACAAAGTATCATATTCAAAGCTGAATTTAGGTAAGCTAACATAATAGTTCGTCCATCCGATTGCGCCATCCAGTGCTGCAGTCATTTCCTTCCAGGCCTGGGGGCTAAAGTATTCATAGAAACTCTCCAGCCCGTCTTCCGGCAGCATGATGATCATGGAGAAATTCCTGCGCCCGTAAGGAAGTTCGAGCGCTGTGAAATTACCATTATAATAAAAAATGGCGCCCAGCTCATCGTGAATCATGGTACTCACTTCGATTGTATTGCCTTCTGCAAGGTGAAAAGGCCGGTTTGTAGTTTTGGATTTATCAAATTTATTCGTCCAATCGCCTTTAAAGTAAAGCGCGTTCATCAAAAACATTACTATATCCGCGCTGATCTCATCCAGTACCTCAGGAATTTTCCCATTGGTATTGTCGCTTGCCCATTTGTTAATGGTGGCAAGGGCGGCAGGTGAAGAGAAATCAAGGCTCTGAACCTCAGCATCAAAATCGTTTCTCATGGCCTCAATAAAAGGATTCTTGACAATAAAATCCTGCCTGTAAAAAACAGCGTTGGCAAGACTCAGTTGCACCTTCTTATCCGCAACAAGTAATTGTGAAACCAGGCTGTTGTAAGCTTCGTTAATTTCATGAATGGTAAGGTCTTCCGGGTAGCCCAGCATATCCCTGATCTGGCTAAAAGTTGCGCCACCGCTTCCGTTAAGCAGCATGGTGAGGGCAACGCTGGTGCTTAATGGCGACAACATCATGTTTTCATTTTCCGCTTGTGCCGTGTTTGTAAACAACTCAACGCCAAAATCATTGCTGTAGGCTATGACCTCAGCGGCTTTCAGTGTGAGTTCAATTTTTGTTGGGGGTAGATCCGGAGTGGTTTTATCCTTTTCGCAGGCATATGGATATTTCGGTGATATTGACCCCCATTTCGGTGATATTGACCCCCCTCTCAGGTTTTAATTCAAAGAACAGATGG